>Ga0209723_1000360_pt1 | contig 87084 bp, 55 predicted proteins | sample BiotimSIPDNA_2_FD_185750 | JGI IMG/M metagenome (GOLD analysis project Ga0209723, IMG submission 185750) | Anaerobic biogas reactor microbial communites from Washington, USA - Biogas_R2 time_0 SIP DNA (SPAdes) (version 2) | ecosystem: Engineered > Bioreactor > Anaerobic > Unclassified | place... | reverse complement strand
TCGCCACGTGATCGCCGGCCCCGTGCTCGGCGCCGCGGTCGATCACGACTGGGACGGTCAGCCGACGCCGCTGGCCGACGGCGACGGAAGCGACGAAGACGGCCTGGACTTCTTGAACGCCCGGTTGATTCCCGGCGAGACGACAACTCTGGACGTAACGTTGAGCAACGTGACGGGTACGGTCTATCTGAACGCCTGGATCGACTACAACGGCGACGGCATGTGGGAAGCGGCCGAGCACATCTTCGGCGGCACTGCATGGACCATCAACGCCGCGGGAGTCACGACAGTCACTTTTGACGTTCCCGAGACGGCCGCACGTGGTGCGACCTACGCCCGGTTCCGCATCAGCAGCGATCCGAACCTGTCCTTCGACGGCCTGGCCGCCGACGGCGAGGTGGAAGATTACCTCGGCTATATCCAGCAGGTCGACTTCGGCGATGCCCCCGACGACTACGGGACCCTGCGTCAAAGCCACGGCCCTCGCCACGTTGTCTACGGCCCGACACTCGGCTCGCTGGTCGACCACGACGACAACGGCCAGCCCACGGCGGGCGCAGACGGCGACGACCTGGACGCCGTACCGAACGACGAAGACGGTGTCGCGCTCACAACGCAGGTCGGAAACGACGTCCTCATTCCGGGGGAATGGGCGACCTTCACCATCAATGTGGCCGGAGGCGTTGCCGCCGACGTGCACGGATGGCTCGATCTGAATCGAAACAATACGTGGGATGCGGATGAAGATTTCCTTCACCTTTACGGAGTCGCCGGCCCACAGGTCGTCTCGTACCTGGTGCCTCAGAATGCCCAACCCGGTGCAACCTACGCCCGATTCCGCGTCGTGGCGAACGCCGAGGGCTGGACGCCCTCACCGTGGGGACTGGCCCAGAGCGGTGAAGTCGAAGACTATCGTTACACCGTCCGGGCGATCGACTACGGCGACGCTCCCTGGTCATACCACACTCAGCGTGAAGACGAGGGTGCCCGCCATCTGATCGACATGACCGGGCCCTATCTCGGACAGGTCGTGGATCACGACGTCGATGGTATCCCCTCCGACGGCGCAGACAGCGACGACCTGCTCGACCTCGACGACGAAGACGGCGTGACGTTCTCCAACCTGCTGTGGATCGGCTACACCGGCGGCGAGGACCCGTTCAGGGCCTACTACGACGTGCTCGCGCCTGTCGGCGGTTACTTGGACGTGTGGGTCGATTTCAACAGGAACGGCGTCTGGGAGGATACGGTCGACATTACCGAGCACATTGCGCAGTCGGTATGGATTGACGGCAGCCCGACGGAGCAGCGGTTCTACTTCGACGTTCCTGCCAACGCCGTGTACGGCGATTCTTACGCTCGTGTCCGCATTACCAGCACCGGCAAGGACGTGTCCGGCAACGATCTGACCCCCACGGGCCTGGCGGCCGACGGCGAAGTCGAAGACTACACGGTGTTCCTCGATACCGCTCCCGTCGCAGTTCCCGGCGGGCCGTACTGGATCAACACCAATGAAGACCTCGTTCTCGACGCCTCCGGTTCGTGGGATTTGACCGACCCGATTGTCCGCTACGAATGGGACTTCACCTACGATCCGAGCAGTCCGGATCCGGAACGCAACACGTTCAACCCGGATATCAGCTTCGACGGTCCGGTGGGCGTGATCCCCTGGCCCTGGTTCCCGGTCCTCAAGGGTTCCGAGATACCGACCGCCCCGATCCCGATCTACCTGCGGGTCGTCGACAGCTTCGGCGCCGTGAGCCCGATTGTCGATACCACTCTGCAGATTTTCCAGAATGTCCCAACCGCGAGTTTTGTCGTAACGACGGCTCCGGTGGCAGGAAAGTACGTACCGGGAACGATCGACTTCGACGCCGCGGCCTCGAGCCACGATCGCGAGTACCCGGACTACGACAAGCATCTTGTCAAGTACGAATGGGACTTCGACTGGAACGGCACTTTCTCGCCCGACGTGACGAAGAACGCGTGGGTTTGGAACGGCAGCGACTGGACCACGGCGGGAGCCGACGCCGATCCCGAGAACGCGAGTTGGATCTACAGCCGATACGGCATCTACACGGTCGTGCTGCGGGTGACCGATAGCAACAGCCCGGCCAAGACCGACCTGTACAGCACGACGATCGACGTGACGGGCGGAAATTCAGCCCCCATGGCAGATGCCGGCGGGGCATACGACGTCAACATCGGAAACGCAATCCAGCTCGACGGCAGTGGATCGCTGATGGGTTCCAACACCGCCAACAGCGCCACCGACGCCGCCCGAGGCGACAGCATTGCCAGTTGGCAGTGGGATCTCAACGGCGACGGCGCAATCGACGCGACCGGCTCCAACCCCACCATCTCCGCCGAACTGCTGGAAACCCTCGGCCTGATACCGGCCGTCGGCGCCGGATCGAAGGCAAATCAGATCAGGCTTCGCGTCACCGACAGCCTGGGCCTGTGGACCGAAGCGACAACGACGCTGACCGTTTACGAGAACCGGCCCCACGCCGTGGCCAGTTCGCCCACTTCGCCTCTTTCGATCGCCCCAGGCGATACGGTTGATTTCAACGGGACGCCTTCTTGGCACGATCGGGCCGACATTCACAAGATCGCCCGCTACGAGTGGAGCTTCGGCGACGGCAGCGCTGCCGTTGTTCAAACCAATACGATCGATCCCAACTTCGGCAAGGTATCGCACACCTACACGCAGTTCGGTCAATACACGGCCACAATGCGCGTGGGAGACGACAACGCCCCGCAACGATTCGATACGCTGCAGTTCCAGATCGTGGTCAACCAGGGCGACGTTCTTCCCGTTGCCGTGCCCGGCGGCCCGTACACCGTGGCGACCGGAGGCAACATCGTCCTCGACGCCGGCGGGTCGCACGATCCGAATGCCGCTGCCGGTGATTCCATCACCGCCTACAAGTGGACGCTGAAGACGGACGGCGCCGATCTGGTCGTCACCACGGCCAGCCCGACCTTCCCGCTCACCTGGGCCAACCACCTCGGCGGCCGCGTGACCCCGGGCATGGACTACGCTCTTACCCTTGAAGTGACCGATCGGGCGATTCCGGGAGTCGTGAACGCCGATACGTCCGTGCCCGTCGCTACGACCTTGCGGGTCCGCGACGACGCCGTGTCGGTCGACGTAGACCTCACCAACGACCCCAATCCCGATCCCGACAACGTCATCGCCCGCGGCTTCGCGGCCGAATTCCAGGCAACTGCGGCGAACCCCATCGGAACGCCAATTGCCGCATACGCATGGGACTTCGACTACGACGGCACGTTCCAGGCGGATCCCGTTGCCAATGGCGCCACGGTAACCCACGCCTTCTCCATGTTCGGCAATTACCAAGTTGCCGTTCGGGCCACGGACACCGCCGGCAAGTGGGCCGTCGCCGTGGTCGACGTCCAGGTCAGCGAAGGGAATAGCGCTCCGATCGCCGATGCGGGCGGACCCATGCTCTACGCCGGCGCACCGGCCTACTTCCTCGACTTCGGCCAGGCTCTCGTCCTCAGCGCCGCCGGTTCCACCGATCCGGAACTCCAGTACGGCGACGCGATCGTCAGCTACCAGTGGGATCTCGACAACGACGGCGCCTACGACGACGCTTCCGGCGTCGCTCCGACGATCGCCTGGAACGACCTCCAGGCCATGGGGCTGGCCACCCTCGGACCGCACACGATCGGGGTCAGCGTGACGGATAGTTTCGGCCTTTCGGATACGGACGAGAGCCAATTCGTCGTCTTCATCAACGAGCCCAACGCCGTCATCGCCATGAGCGATCTCGACGGCGTCGTGGCTCCTACCACAGAGGTCGACTTCGACGGAACCGGTTCGACGACCGGCCGGCCCGATCGGGTGATCGCGAAGTACGAATGGGACTTCAACGGCGACGGCCAATATGAAGTCGTCCAGGATAATCCGCTTGCTGCGAACTTCGGCAAAGTCGACGACGTGACCTTCCCCATGTTCCAGCAGTACACCGTCTCGCTCCGGATTACCGACAGCAATAGTCCGGCCAAGACCGATACGGCCTCGATCACCGTCGACGTGAGCGAAGGGAACCAGGCGCCCAAAGCCGTGTTCTCCCTGCCGGCCAAGATCCTCGCGGGTTCGGGAATCACCCTGAACGGCTCCGCTTCCTACGATCCCGACGCCGCCGCCGGCGACGCGATCGAAACCTACGCCTGGACCGTGGGCGGAATCCATCTCGTCGGTTTTACCGGCGCCACCGCCGTTCTCACTTGGAACGATCTGACTGGACTCGGAGTGCCCACCGACGGCACGCCCATCCAGGTGACTCTCACGGTTACCGACAAGTTTCAGAATACCGACGTTGCGACCAAATCGTTCGCCGTCGTGGATGACCTGCTGACTTCCTTCTTCACGGCGTCGCCCAATCCGGTGGCCTGCAATACCAACGTCGCCTTCGACGGCAGCGGCTCCAGCCAGACCAACGGCCAGATCAGCAAGTATGAATGGGATTTCAACTACGACGGCGACACGTTTGACGTGGATGCCCAAGGCGTCAACGCCACCCACAGCTTCTCGCAATTCGGCGAGTACGACGTCGCCCTCCGCGTGACCGGCTCCGGGTCCGAGACCGCCGTCTCGGTGCTGACCGTCGTGGTCAGCCTGGGCAACGTGGCTCCCGTGGCCGATGCCGGCGGTCCCTACACCTTCGGCGTGGGCCAGCAGATCGTCCTCGACGCCGGCGACAGTTACGACCCGAACGAGGCGTGCGGCGACAGCATCGTGGCCTACCGCTGGGATCTCGACAACGACGGCCAGTTCGACGACGCCTCGGGGGCCGAGGTCACGTTGCCTGCGGGATACTTTGCCGCCGGCGAGTCGACCATCGGCCTGCAAGTCGAGGACCGGCAGGGCGGCCTCCGCGGCACAACCACGACCACCGTGACCGTCGTTACCAACACGCCTCCCGACGCCGACGCCGGCGGACCGTACACCGTCTCGGAGGGCACCGCCCTCATTCTCGACGGAACCGGCTCCACCGACGACGCACCGGGTCTCACCTACCAGTGGGATCTCAACTATGACGGAGTCACGTTCGACGTCGACAAGACCGGCCCCCAGCCGTCGGTCACCTTCACCGACAACTTCGCCGCGAGGACGATCGCCCTCCGCGTCATCGACGCCGGTCCGTTGAGCGATATCGCCACGACGACTCTCACCGTGCTCAACGTCGCTCCGACCGCCGCCTTCGGCGACCTGCCCACCGACGCGGTGGAAGGCCAATCGATTGAACTCTCCGGCACGGCGACCGATCCGGGCGCCGACGATACCCACACCTACGCCTGGACCGTAACCCTCGGCGGCACGCAAGTCGCATCGGGCAACACCAAGGACCTCAGCTTCGTGCCCGGCGACAACGGCGTCTACCAGGTCCAGCTCACCGTCACCGACGACGACGGCGGCCAAGACGTCGTCAGCGAGTCGTTGACCGTTCTCAACGCTAATCCCGTCGTCGGCCAGTTGAACCTGACTCCGATCAACACGATTGACGGCCAGAACCTCGTCAGCATGGGCGCCACGGTCTCGCTCACCGGTTCGTTTACCGATGCCGGAACCCTCGATACCCACACCGTCTCGATCGTCTGGGGCGACGGAACGACGTCCAACGCCACCGTCAACCAGGAAGCCGGCACCTTCCAGGCCACCCACGCCTACGCTGCCGGCGGAATGTTCAACGTCGTGGCGACGGTCACCGACGACGATAGCGGCTCCGGCCAAGGCACGGCCGTGGCCAACGTGGTCGGCAATCTCGGCACCGTCGACTTCACCGACGACGTCGCCGACCTGGATCTCTCCTTGGGCGATCGCTGGTACGAACTGACGACCGCTCACGACGGTATTCTTACAGTCGAATTGGCAGGCGAGGGAGCGAGTTCCGCCGCGGCCACGCTCTACGATGCCGACGGCAACCCGGTCGCCCCGATGACCGACGGGCCGAGTTGGGGCGCCGACTACGTCGTGGACGCCGGGACGAAGTTCTTCCTGAAACTCTCCGGCACGGCCGCCGACGTCGATCTGCGACTGACGAATCTGGTCAGCGTCGACGGTTCCGCCATAACGGTCCTGGGAACCGGCGCGGACGACGGCTTCGAGTTCATCGTCGCCGAAAGTTACCTCGTGCGGATCAACGGCACCGAGTACCACTTTGACGACGTCGCCGGCGTCGCCGAAACCGTCAGTTTCGACGGCGGCCTCGGCACCGATTCGGCCACCTTCACCGGCGGCCTGGCCGACGAGTCGGCGATCTTCTTCACCGGACGCGGCCAGTTCTTCTCCGGCATCGACGTCTTCGACCAGACAGGCTATTCCGTCGAAGCCCTGGCCGAGAACCTCGCCGCCTATAACAACGGCGGCGGCGCCACCGCCAAACTGTACGATTCGCCCGGCGACGACGTGTTCACCTCGTCGCCGACGGTGTCGACCCTCGTCGGTCCCGGATACTCCCATGCAGTGCACGGCTTCCCGTCCGCCCTGGGCTATGCGACCAATCGGGGCGGCGACGACCGCAGCGGCGGCGACGACCAGGCAATCATGCACGATTCGGAGGGCAAGGATAAGTTCAAGTTCGATTGGGCCAATAACGAGGACTACTTCGGCATACTCTACGGCACCGGATACTACAACCGGGCGAAGAACTTCGAATCGACCGAAGCGGTGTCGACCGGCCGGATGGGTACCGCTCGCGTCTATGGGTCGAAGGCCAACGAAGAGTTCTTCATGAGCAGGGCAGTCGGCCGAGTGACCGGCCCCGGCTATCATGTCGAATACACAGGCTTCGACAACGTCATCGCCTATGCCGGCGGCGGCTACGACATCGCCCGCTTCGAAGATTCGACGCTCAACGACGAGATCCGCGGCCGGGCCCACAAGACCATGATGTACGACCAGGATCATTCGGCGTACGAGTTGACCGCCCGGGCCTTCGACGAAGTCTACGCCGAAGCCAAGAACGGAGGCTACGACAAGGCCAAGATGCAGCCTACAGCGGCCACGGAACTCCTCACGGTTCGAGAAATCGACGGTCAAACCTGGGCCAAGATGGTCATCGACGACGCGGTCGACGATCCGCTCTACGAAGCGCTGGCCTTCGAGTGGGTCCGGGCCTACAGCTCCGAAGGAGACGACAAGGTCGATCGAACCGAAGAATTCGATTGGCTCATCCTCGACCCGGGCTGGACCGACATTTAGAGACCCTGACAGAACGTTCGAGTCTCCCACGGGCACTGGTACACACAATCAGGGGTTCCGGCGGCGGCTCGAAAAGCCACGCGGACCTTTGGGGGTGACCCGAAGGTGAGGAAGCAAGTGCGGCCGGCACTCGGGAAATCTCTTCCCCGTGTCGGCCGCCTTCGATTCTTGGCTCCTCAGTGGGTCGCATCTGCCGGATGCGACTTCCAGACGCTGCGATACGCTCGGTGTTCTGAACCTCGTACCTCTCCCCCAGATTCCCCTGCGTTCAGCCTGTGGACAGATAGCGATTGCCTGATATACTAATGAACATGTCACCTTCTTCCAGGGCATTCACCTCGTAAGAACGGAGGCCCACCGTGACCGACGAGTCGTCGCCATTGCCCGCCGCTGCCGACGACCGGCTGCGAAACCACCTCCGCCTGGCCATGGTCCCGGGCGTCGGGCCACGGACTCGGCAATCACTGCTGGCCAGGTTCTTCACGCCGGAGGGCGTCCTGGCCGCTCCCATGGATCGCCTCCGCGACGTCCCCGGGGTCGGGCCGAAACTTGCCCGGGCGATTACCTCCGCAGACCGGGATCTCGACGTCGACGCCCAACTCGATCTCTGCCGTAATAACCACGTGCGGCTCCTGCCCGACTACGACGAGGCCTACCCCCCCTCGCTCAAGGAAATCGACGATCCGCCCGGCCTCCTCTTCCTCCGCGGCAGCTTGCGCCCGGAAGACCGCCTGGCGGTCGCCATCGTGGGTACCCGTCACGCCACCCACTACGGGCTCCGACAGGCCGAACGACTCGCCGGAGGGCTCGCCCGGGCCGGGGTCACCGTCGTCAGCGGTCTGGCTCGCGGCATCGACGCCGCCGCCCATCGCGGCGCCCTGGCCGCCGGCGGAAGAACCTTGGCCGTTCTGGGCAGCGGCGTGCTCAACATCTACCCCCCCGAACACGACATGCTCGCCGAGGAGCTGATCGAGCACGGAGCACTGATCAGCGAATCTCCACCCCAAGCCTCGCCTCGCACGGGCAGCTTCCCCCAGCGAAATCGGATCATCAGCGGGCTGGCCCTCGGCACCGTCATCGTCGAGGCCGGACTCCGCAGCGGCGCCCTGATCACGGCCCGCCTGGCGGCCGAGCAGAATCGCGAGGTGTTCGCCGTTCCCGGACGCGTCGACGACCGCTCCGCCCAGGGCTGCCATCGCCTCCTCCGCGACGGCGCGGCCCTCGTCGAATCGGTCGACGACATCCTCGAACATCTCGGCCCCTTGGCTCACCCCGCCCCCAAAGAAAACGGCCCGGAAATCCGCCACCCCGCCGAACTCCAACTCAACGAACTGGAACAGAAGGTCCTCAGTGCCATCGGCACCGACCCCACCTCCGTCGACCGCCTCGTCTCACAAACCGGCCTCCCCGTCGCCCGGATTCTCTCCACGCTCAGCGTCCTCGAGATGCGCCGCATCATCCGGCGCGTCACCGGAACGACCGTCGTGAGGATCTGACGTGCCTGGATCGTCCTTCACCAGACACCGTCGACCTCGGACCCCACTTGCCTGCTTCGGTGTGGCAATCTCGTTGCTCGACGTGCTCTCTTGCCTCCGCTATGATCTACGGCAAGTGACCAGGGTTTCTGTTCTCATTGGGAGCGACTCATGCGTCGGATCCGGTATCGCAGGCTTCTCGCCTGGCTCAGTTTGATCGTCCTGCTCGCTCTTCTCCTGGTGGTTGGCTTCACTCCGATCTCGATGCGTTCTGTCCCGAGTAGTTCCTGCGTCAAGATCCCATCGCCAAACTACACCATTTCCGAGGAAACGACCGTTCTCACCGAGCCACGCCGCCGCGACGGTTCCGTCATGTACATGGCGGCTGTCAATCGCACCTACGGCGACGGAGTGACGCCGGACAATAACGCCGTCGTTGTACTCCTTCAGGCGTTCGGCCTCGAAAGTCTCGGCCCGGCTAATGGCGATCGCTATTTCGAGCTTCTTGGAATCGTCCCCCAGGTATCTGAAGAGTCGCAATTCGTGCCCTTCGACAAGTTTGCCAACCAATATGAAGAGAAGCACCTTGAGGAGTATCTCGAGGCGGAAAAGGGCGAAGGAGACCAGGAATTCGTCGAGATTCCGAGAACCTCGCCGCTTGGAGAGTCTCGGTATGTAGCGACGCGAAACGATCAGAAGATGCTCCACCCGCGATTACGGATCGCGCAGGCCTTCGAACGAACGCGTAACCGCCCTTGGACAAACGACGAGTTTTCGGAAATCTCCAAGTGGTTGGACCAGAACGGCAAAGCGCTCGACCTCGTCGTCCAGGCCAGTCAACGGCCTCGCTATTTCGCGCCGATGTTGGCCGATGGCGGACCTCATGGCGAAGAAGGCGCATTGATCGGCGCGTTACTCAGCGTAACCGGTTCGACGAGCGAAGCCGCATCTGCCCTGCAGGCACGCGCGATGCTGCGACTCTTCCAAGGCGATGTGAGTGGATCGTGGACCGATCTTCTGACGTGCCATCGCCTGGCTCGCCTCGTTGGGCAAGACCCCACGCTCGTTGGTCTCAAGGTGAGTACAGAAATCGAGACGGCGACTCTTGCCGTGACAGCTCACCTGATCAGCGCCGAGAGCTACACGGCAGAGCGGGCGGCGCAGAGCCTGGCCGACCTGAGATCGCTTGCCCCCGTGCCAGACATGATCCAGCGATTGGACACCTGCGAGCGCTACATGCTGCTTGACACCGTGTGCTGGTTCTCGGCCGAACAGCAAATGCCAGGTTACTCCAGCAACCCAATTGGGAAGTTGAACGACCTGGCCAAGCGGTCCTTGTTCAATGCCTTGATCGATTGGGACGTTCCCCTGAAACGCGCCAATGAATGGTTCGACGAACTCGTCTCGATCGCTGAAAAGCCGACCTACGCCGAAAGAGCCGCTGCTCTTGAGGAATTCGAAATGGCGATCAAAACGATCGCCGACAACCTGCCCAATGCGCCCTCGCTCATGGGTTCCCTGCTATCCGGGAGATCCGCGCGGAACAGCGTATCACACTATGTGGGCGAGCGGATTTCCGCATTCATGCTGCCCGCTGTCGCCCAGGCTCACGAGGCCCACACACACGCCCGCGCAGTCGCTCGACTCAATCTGCTCGCCGCTGCTCTTGCAGCTTATCGTGCGAACCATGGTCAGTGGCCGGAAAGGCTGGATATGCTGACGTCCGAGTACCTCGACGAGTTACCTGTGGATCCCTTTACGGACGCACCCTTCCGCTACGAACGACGGGAGAACGGCTTCCTTCTCTACAGCCTTGGCCTCAATATCGAAGACGATTCCGATATGAACTTGGATCCGGATTTGGATGAGTCTGCGCCGGAAGAATTGCATCCCGAGTGCGACGACATCCGCATTCAGGTGCCGCCTCCGTGACCCGTGCTCTGCGACTCTGCGCCGTTGCGCACAACTCTCTCTACGATAAACTCACCATCAGCTTCCCCATCGGAAAACACAACAGGCCGACGCCCCTCCCATGCCCGAACCCCGCACCTCCATCCTCCAGCGTTTTCGCGACAAGATCGCCTCCGGCAAACCGATCATCGGCGGCGGGGCGGGCACGGGCATCTCCGCCAAGTTCGAAGAGGCGGGCGGAATCGACCTGATCGTGATCTACAACTCCGGCCGGTTCCGCATGGCGGGCCACGGCTCCCTGGCCGGGCTGATGCCCTACGGCGACGCCAACGCCATCGTCATGGAGATGGCCTCCGAGGTCCTACCCGTCGTGAAGCACACCCCTGTCCTGGCCGGCGTATGCGGTACCGACCCTATGCGTCGCATGGACCGCTTCCTCCGCCAGGTCCGGGAAGCCGGGTTTGCCGGCGTGCAGAACTTCCCCACCGTGGGACTGATCGACGGTGAGTTCCGGGCCAACCTGGAAGAGACCTCCATGGGTTACGACCGCGAGGTCGAGATGATCCGCCTCGCCCGCGAGATGGATCTGCTCACCACCCCCTACGTGTTCAAGCCCGGCGAGGCCGTCCGGATGGCCGAGGCCGGCGCCGACATCCTGGTGGCCCACATGGGCCTGACGACCAAGGGCTCGATCGGGGCCCACACGGCCAAATCGCTCGAGCAATGCGTCCCGATCATCGACGAGCTGGCGGCCGCCGCACGCAGCGTCCGCGACGACGTGATCCTGCTCTGCCACGGCGGCCCCATCGCCGAACCCGGCGACGCCCAGTTCATCCTCAAGAACTGCCCCGGCATCGACGGCTTCTACGGCGCCAGTTCGATGGAGCGGCTGCCCACGGAGCGGGCGATTCGGGAACAGACGGAGAGGTTTACCCAAATGACCAAGGGCCGTCGGTAGCGTGGTCGCGGTCGTACAGTTGGCCCTGAAGACCAGGCGGTGGTGAAGAATGAGCGACGATTCGTCCGGCATCCGTCCCGACACGCTTCCAGGTTCGCCCTTCGCCCAGGCCGATCGGACCGCCTCCCCGTTCGCCCCTGACCCGAAGCTCTCGATCCGACATATCATGGTTTGGGCAGCCTGCGTGGCCGTGTACATGTCGGCGTTTCACACGGTGAACGCCTACCGGGAAGACTACCGTCCGGATGGCCTGCAAACGATATTCTTCGGTGCTTGGGGCGTCGTTGCCGGGACCTATCTTGCGGCGCCGCTTCTGATGATACTCCGCTGGAAGCGTGGTTGTTCGTTTCCCCGATCCGGCGGAGAGATCATCTGGCTTCTCGGGGCCCTCACGGTCTTCGAGTGGCTGCTCATCGATCTGCTCTTCGCCGTGTTTGACAGCGGATATGCCTATCTCTGCTACCGCGGGACAAGAGCCCTCTTCGGGATCGTCCTTTGGTTACCGGCCTACATCTACGCGATCAGAACCTGCCGCGGATACTGGCGAGCCTACTTCGTCTTCCTGCTTTTCGCCGGGTTCATCTGGTACGTCAATGAAACTGCGTGGTACAGCAATATAGTCCTTTACGTATCGTGGGCGATGCTCAATCTGTCGCTGCTGGCGGGTGCTGTGTGGGTCGACTTGCGCCGTGCCGGCCCCAGCCATCCCTGGCCTCATTGGACAGGGATTATCGTGGGATTCAGCTCGAGTGCGCTTTCCACGCTCTTCCATCTCATCCGCAACTTGACGGAGTCGGAGCTGTAATTCCCGGCAGTTTGCGTGCCACGCCCCCAACCGCTATCCTCATGATCAGAACGCGCCCCGCGAGCCCCCCATCCGCCACCCAGGAGGTTCTCCCATGTCCCAAAGCACCCGTCGCGGTTTTCTCCGGCAGTCGGCCGCTCTCGGCCTGGGGCTGAGTCTGGGCCGGATCGGCAAGGCGTCGGCCGCCAACGACAAGATCAGCGTGGCCTGCATCGGCGTCCGCGGGCGGGGCAACTCGGTGATGAACAGTTTTGCCGCCGAACCCGACTGCGCCGTCACCCATATCTGCGACGTCAACGAAACCACCCGCCGCCAGCGCGGCGAGGAGATGAAGCAGAAGACCGGCCTGGCGCCCAAGCTGCTGACCGATTACCGCGCCCTGCTCGACGACCCGTCGGTCGATGCGTTCATGGTTGCCACGCCCGACCACTGGCACGCCTTGCCCACCATCCACGGCTGCCTGGCCGGCAAAGACGTCTACGTGGAAAAGCCGGCCAGCCACAACATCCTGGAAGGCAAGACGGCCGTGGCGGCCGCCCACAAACACGATCGCGTCGTCCAGGTGGGCACCCAGATCCGCAGCGCCCCCTTTCTCCGCGACGCCATCCAGTACGTCCGCAGCGGCGCTCTCGGGCAAGTGATCTACGGCAGGGCGTGGGAGAACGCCCGCAACGGCGAAGTCCATCTGCCCCCCGACAGCCCGCCGCCCGCCGAACTCGACTACGATCTCTGGCAGGGCCCCGCGCCCGAGCGGCCCCACAATCGAGCGATCGTGGGCGGCGCCTGGCGATGGCTCTTCGACTACGGCACCGGCGACCTGGGAAACGACGGCGTTCACCGCATCGACTACTGCCGCTGCGTGATGGGCCTCGAAACCATGCCCGACGCAATCTGCACGAGCGGCGGCAAGTTCTTCTTCGACGACGACCAGGAGTGGCCCGACACCATGATGGTCACCTTCGAATACCCCAAACATCTCATCCAGTACGAGATGCGGCTCTGGTCGCGGCCCAGGCTGTTCGGCATTACGGAAGGGGCCGCCATTCATGGCGAGAACGGCTGGCTCCTGGTGACCAACAACGGCTGGACGGCCTACGACGCCGCCGGCAAAGTGGTGAAGGAAGGCGAAAGCAATTCGGCCGAGATCCAGCAGGCCCACATCCGCAACTTCCTCGACGCCGTCCGCAGCCGCGATCGCAAATCGCTCAACCAGGAGATCCAATCGGGCCACATCAGCAGCGCCATGTGCCACACCGGCAACATCTCCTGGCGAACCGGCAAGAAGCTCCGCTTCGACCCCGCCACCGAAACCTTCGACGACACCGAGGCCGCCCAATACGTAGGCCGCCCGCACCGCAGAGGCTTCGAACTCCCCAAGATCGAGTGACCCCTATGGAGTGCGGCGATTCATCGCCGCTTTCTTTCAACAGAGACCCGTCTTCGCGAGGGCAAGTCTCATGCCGGAACACTCAGAAAACCCATCGAAGCCCACGCCCCGCATCAAAACAACCGCTCCGGCACGAGCAATTCTGACCGTTGCCTGTGACACGGCCTGTGGAATTGCGCTGATCCTGATCGCCTGTCTTTTCGCCGGCTTTCTCCGTCGCCTGATCCCCCTCGAATATCCAGACCTTTACATTGTCTGGTTCACAATCGGCATGATTCCCTTTGTCTGGTTTGCGCACTGGCGTCGTGCAGTGACCTTCACATGGCGCGACGTCGTGGTACTGGCGCCCTTGCTCTTGATCTGGCCATTTGTGCCGATGACGGTTTTTGACGGTCCGGCAGGTTGGGTATTCTATCCTGTGGCTATTGTGTGCGTCCTATGGCTCGGTGAACGGCTGTCGGCACGGATCCTGCCAGAGAGCCTGCGTTCGAAGACGCGCAAAGAATAAGACAAGGTCTTGTCTCCGAAGACCATCAGGAAGTCAGCCGCAAGTGTCGCGAGAAGAATGACGACACCGGCCTTCGAAACAGAGGATTGAGCGGAATGACAAAACGGACCATGGGAAAGCGGGTCTACTGAAAGCCCACCCCCGAACAGGAATCAGCAAGTCGGCGATCTCGAAGCTCGAAAACAACGACGACGCCAACCCCACCATCAATACCCTCTCCAAGTACGCCGACGCACTGGAAATGGTGCTCTCCGTCACGTTGACAGAGAAGGCCTGAGTCTCTGACACCGCGAGAATGCCGACGGCCCTCCCGGATCAACACGTACCCGTGCTCCCGACGGTCAGCCATCAGTTCACCGTTTCATCCCCCTTTCGCACCCCGTGAACCCAGTTCGATTCGGCGAACAATTCTCTCGAATGTTCAATTTCCCTCTTGACAAAGTACTGTAAATATGTATACTGACTGTTCAGACTCCCAAACCCGAACCCATTCGGCGGAAGAACCCGCTTGGGCAGATAGCCTGGACAACAACATCGTGAGCAGCAATGAGAACCTCTGCACCCCCAGCCAACTCCAGCAAGGCGCCCCCCCTCGGCACCTCCCTGAACACTCGGCTCGTGAAAATGGGGACTGGCTCCGCAACAACTTGCGTCCTCGCAGCAGACACACACCATGCGTTGCGGTGCCTGTCCCCCTTTTTCATCAGCATCCCTGCAACAGGGGCCCCACTTCGGGGAGTAAGTGTCAGAAAACGTGTTTTCCGGGAAAAGTTGATCGCCGTAACCATAGAATAAACAGTCTGGGTAATACCGACCCCTCCACAGAGAACCTTCTGCCCACAGGTATTGCCGAAACCGCATACTCGTTGACCAACCCCCACATCGCCAAACAGGCCCCTTTCTATCCTGGGACTATTACCGAATTCGACATAGGGAGACCCAAATGCGCTTTCCAATCACTTCGATCCTGCTGGCCGGGTGCACGGCCTGTCTTTCCACCGCGTCGGCCGACGGACTCGGCCAGCCCGTCGAAATCGACCCCGAAAGCGGTGCCGAGATCTTCGTGCTGGGCGCCGACGACCGGCCTTCGGATGATATCTACGGCGAACAGCCCTATGGCGACGCCACCGGCCGCCGCATCGCCATCCGCTACTACCCCCTGCCGGACAGGCCGGGCGGGATCAACATCTTCGATCTGAACGACGGTTCCAGCCACGAGATCCTCTCCGGCAAGGCGCCCTTCCCCGCCTTCCACGCCTGGGGCGAGTGGCTTTACTACGCCCAGACCGTCGACGGCAAACTCATGCTTCGCCGCTGCAACTACCTGACCCTGCAAGTGGAGAACGTGGCCGAGCTGCCGCCCGATCGCGGCGGCTACAGCTATGGCACCGTCTCGCCCGACCACCGCTACTTCGCCGTGAGCGTTCGTCCGCCCGATTGCGACGCATCGAACGTCCACCTGCTCGACCTGAAGACCAACCAGTGGAGCGTCCTGCTCGACAAGCCGGGCTACCACGCCAAACACGAGCAGTTCTCCCGCGACGGCCGCAACCGCGTGCTCATCCAGCTCAACCAGATGCCCGGCGTGAAGGTCGTGCTGCTGAGCGAACTGGAGATCGGCGGGACCGAGAAGCGATTCCCGGCCGACCAACCCTACACACTGCGTCCCACCGGCCACGAAGCCTGGATCGGCAACACGAGCAGCATCTTCTTCTCAACGGCGGCAGACTCCACCACCAAGGGAAACATCTGGATGGGAAAGGTCGGCGATGAGAAGGCCACGCTGGTCTACGAAGGCAAGCGGTTCGGACACGTCAGCGTATCCCGCGACGGCAAGTACTGGATCGGCGACACCAGCGAGAAGGGCATCCCCGTCTACATCGGCAGCTTCGCAACAGGCCGCTGCCGCCGCGTGTGCTTCTCCCACACCGAATACGACGGCAAGCAGTGGAGCCACGCGCACCCCTACCTGACGGCCGACAACCAATGGCTGATCTTCAGCGCCCGGATCTCCGGTCATCCGCAAGTACGCGGGGCAAAGCTGAAGGAAGGTTGGCTCGAGGGAATCTAGTCCGGATTATTCATGGGTGGCACGCTCAGAGCGTAGCGATGGGCGTGTTGACCTGACCATCCACGCTCAATCCACTCCAAGTTCGGAGAATGCGGTTTGCCAATCGAGGAAATCGGAGATCCCGATCCGCTTGCTTCTACCACACACCCCACTATACTCAGCGGTGTGAACTCCGAGCCAACTCCTTTCAAATTTACGAGGACAATGCCGTGGATACCGTGCTCTACACCAAGCTCAGTGCATTGATGTTCATGGAATACGCGGTTTGGGGCGCCTGGTTTCCCGTGCTGGCTGCTCGGCTTCTGGGGCCCCTGAAGATGAGCGGTAAACAAACGGGTTGGATCTATGCCACGCTTCCCCTGGGCACAATGATCTCGCCGCTCCTGGCCGGACAATTGGCCGACAAGTACCTCGACACGGGCTGGATCCTGGCCGGCGCACATCTCGCCGGAGCAGTGCTCCTGTTCGCCTCGGCGCGGATTCAGAAGTTCGGCCCGCTGTTTGTTGTCCTGCTGCTCTACTCCATGTTCTACGGAGCGACCATCCCCTTGGTGAACTCGCTGATGTTCACGCACCTCACCAATCCGCAGGCCCAGTCGCCCATGATCTTCATCTGGGCGCCCGTCGCCTGGGCGCTGGTCGGCTACCTCTTGTCGGGCTGGCGAATGACGCGAAAGGCCGAAGGCGACGGCAGCGACTGCCTGAACTTCGCCGCAATCCTCTCGGTGGTCATGGTCGTGGTTTGCCTGATTCAGCCGGCCACACCGCCCCAAGGCGGCAGCGGCGCGCCCATCCTCAAGGCCTTCTCGATGCTGGGGCAGGTGAACTTCCTCATCTTCATCCTGGCCTCGCTCGTCGTGGCCGGAATGATGCAGTTCTACTTCCTCGGAACGGCCCAACTCATGCAGGACCGGGGAATCGCCAACAAGGCCGTCCCCGCCGCCATGGCCGTCGCCCAAGCGGCCCAGGCCCTGGCGACCCTGTTCTTGCTGGGGCTCCTCTACCAGCAAACTGTCGGCCCGAAATGGACGTTGGTCATTGGGGCCGCCTGCTGGCTCTTGCTGTACGTTGTTTACGTTACTACCCAGAACCGTACGCTACTTATCGCCAGTCAGGCACTGCATGGCCTGGCCTACGTCTTCTTTATTATCGCCGGCCAGATGTTCACCAACGACGTCGCCGACCCCGCCATCGTTGCGTCCGCCCAGGCTTTGATCATCCTCGTCACCACCGGCATCGGCCTGTTCCTCGGCACCCAGCTTGCCGGCATGGTCATGGACCGCAACTGCATCGATGGGAAGTTCGACTGGAAAAAGGTCTACACGGTCCCGCTGCTCTGCATGCTGGCCGGCGTCGTCGCGTTGGCCGTCGGCGTCAGCGATCCCAAACCGGCCGATGCCCCCGGCAGTAACGCTCAACAAGAGACAAACGTTGCGGCAGTGCCCGCGACGAACCAAGATGCTTGCTGAAACCCGGCTTGCCCCTGCTTGACGTCTCGTTCGCGGTGCTCGCCGGCACAGAAATGAAAGGAGACGAGTCATGGCGCTTCTTTCTGCGAATTCGAGCCAGCGGCTGGCGGCGATCACCGTGATCTTGCTCTTCCTGTGTTTCCAAGGCTGGGCCGTCGGTGTGGAACCCCAGCCGCAGGCCGCCGACTATTTCAAACAGATCGGAGTGAATCGAGGAATCTGCGTCCTCATCGCTCCGAACCCGGCCGAGACGGCAAAGGCCATCGCCGCGCAAAGTGAATTGACCGTCTACGTCCAACTCCCCGACCACCGTCAGGTGGAGACGACCCGCCGCTCGGTGGAGGAAGCCGGTATGCTGGGGACCCGAATCTACGTCGAGCAGGGCGACTGGTCGCAAATCCACCTGGCCGACCAGCTCGCCGACGCCGTGATCGTTGCCGGCGGGGTCGTTGCCGACGGGGATGAGCTCCTCCGCGTCGTCCGTCCGCTCGGAAAAGTGCTGCTTGGCAACGAGGTGCTCACCAAGCCGTTCCCCGACAAAGCCGACGATTGGACGCACGCCTATCACGGCCCCGACAACAATCCCCAGTCGACAGACCAGTTGGCCCGTGCACCCTACATCACACAGTTTCTCGCCGAACCCTACTACGTGCCGTTTCCCGAGGTGACCGTCACGTCCCAGGGGCGGGTCTTCCGGGCTTTCGGCCACGTCGGCTACAAGCAACGCGACTGGCCTTGGCTCAATTCGCTCGTGGCCATCAACGGCTACAACGGCACGATCCTCTGGAAACGACCCCTCGAAGAAGGTTTTAATATTCACCGGAATGCGATGGTCGCGACGCCGCACGCGCTCCATGTGGCCGACAGCAAGTCGTGCAAGCTGCTCGATCCCGCTTCCGGTGAACTGCTCGACGAAATCAAAGCACCCAACAAAGCGACCGGCTCGGTCTGGAAGTGGATGGCCGTCGTGGACGGCGTTCTCTACGGCCTCGTCGGCGAGAAAGAACACGAAGACGAAACCCTCCGCGGCACCCGCACCGAGGCCGGCTGGCCCTGGCGACCCATGACGAGCGGGTACGACCGCAGCGACTATGCCTGGGGATTCGGTCGCACCCTGTTCGCCGTCGACTTGAACGCGAAGCAAGTGCTCTGGACGCGGACCGAAGAGGCCCCGATCGACGGGCGAGCGATCGCCATGGCCTCGGACCGCATCTTCTACTACTCCCATCCGAACTTCCTGGCATGCGTTGACGCCCGCTCGGGCCGACAACTCTGGAAAAACAGCGACTCCGACCTTCTTTCTGCCATCGGCCCTCACGACAAAGCCCAGTCTCCGCGACTCGGGTTCGCCTCAACCGCCTACATGAAGTGCAGCGACGAGATGATCTACTTCGCCGGTCCCCAGCGGCCGCGACTCGTGGCCGCCTCGGCCCAGGATGGACGCCTGCTCTGGCAACTGCCGCACGGCAACTACCAACTCGTGCTCCGAGACGAAGGGCTGTACGCCCTGGGCCGCACAGGCCCCAGCCGGTTGCTCGATCCACGGACGGGCGAAGTCCGCGCAGATCTCGACTGCCTGCGAGGCAACTGCACCCGGGTGACCGGCACAATCGACAGCATCTTCGCCCGCGGACACGACCATGCGGGCACCTTGCGAATCGGCGTCTCCGACAACCAGCCGCGCCGGATCGCGGTCATGCGCCCCGATTGCCACGACGGCGTGATCGCCGCGGGTGGGATGGTCTATTGGGGACCTTGGATGTGCGATTGCAGCCTGTCCCTCGTCGGCCACATCGCCCTGGCTCCGGCAGGCGATTTCCGTTTCGAGCAGGAGGCCGTCGAAGCGGAGCGACTGGAGGCGGCCCCTGATGCTCCCGTCGCACTCACGGCGTTTGCCGTCAGGCCCGGCGACTGGCCCACCTATCGGGCCGACAACGAGCGGAACTCCTGCGCGCCGAGCCCCATCCCCACCCAAGCGAAGTTGGCGTGGCACTACCGCCCGCCACAGGGCGTCGACTCGACCGCTCCGATCGCGGCTGGCGGGCTTGTGTTCGTCGGCGGCTCGGACGGGATCGTAAGGGCCTTTCATGCCGGCAGCGGCAAGGCGGCCTGGAAGGCCTGCACGGCAGGGGCGATTCTGTTTCCGCCGGCCGTTCACCAGGACCGGCTCTTCGTCGGCAGCAGCGACGGCTGCGTCTACGCCCTCGAGGCAGCCACCGGCAGCCGGCTCTGGCGATTCCGTGTGGCGCCGGCCGAACGCAAGATCAGCACCTACGGCCGATTGACCTCAACCTGGCCGGTGGCGTCTGGCGTGCTCGTCGATGGCGACGTCGTTTATGCCGCGGCCGGAATCGCCAGCTACGACGGAACCCACGTGATCGCCCTCGACGCCGCCACGGGGAAGATCCGCTGGCAGAACAACACTTCGGGGCACCTCTTCGGCGACGATCGGGTGACCGGCGTGAGCGTTCAAGGCCACCTGCTCCTCCACGAGAACCGGCTCTACCTGGCCGGGGGCAACGTGATCTCGCCGGCCGTCTACGACACCGCCGACGGCCGCTGCCTCAACCGGCTCGTCGACGAATGGGGCGGACAGACGCCGCCCAATGAAGAAGACTGGCAACACCCCGACCGGATCAACAAGCTGGCAACCGAGCAGAAGAAGTGGGGCAAGGCGCCTCGCGGATGCGAACTGTTCCTGGTGGGCAGCAACGTGGTCGCCTTTGATCGGCTTCTCTATTCGCCCAAGGAATACTGGATCGGTCGCTACTTCCCCCGCGAGTGGATGCAGGCAGGCACCGGCGAGGCCGTCATTCGTACGCTGGGCAACCGGGTCGTCAGGATGGCGCCCCAGGAAGACGCCAAGCCGCTCTGGGACATCAAGACGATGCGGGAGCCTCGCGGAATCGTCGTGGGAGCCAACGCCGTGCTGATCGCCGGCCTGTCGAACCAGCCGCCCGACGGCACGCCGAAGGGCGAATTGCGTGCCTACTCGCTCGAAAACGGCAGCGAAATGTGGAACGCGGACCTCCCGGCCGTGCCCGCCTGGTGGGCAGCGGCTGCCGATGCAGATGGGCGAGCATACGTCAGTCTGCAGGACGGTTCAGTAATGTGCTTCAGGGGCGGAACGAAGTGAATCGAACGCTCCTAACCTCCCCAGATGGCCGACAGGTGAGCGAGCACGCTCACAAAGCAGACTGAAACTCGTACGGAGGGCTTGAGCTGGTGGGCTCTGCCGTCTTCGAAGCGTTATATCCGGCTTTCTTTGACGCCAAGGCCCGTATCGACCACCGTTTCGATCTCGCGCTACCCGACTGCGCCCACGATCTCCCCTTGACCTCACGGAACCAACCGATGCGATCCAGCCTCCCGCAAGCATCGCTGTCTGCCGCCGCTCTGGTTCTGATGGCAACCAACCTTTCTCTTGCCGCCCCACCCCTCGCCCTCCTCTATCACAGCGACCCCAAGATCCGGATCGATGCGATCGAACGTCTGGCTGCCCAAGGAGATTCGTCGCTCGTTGACGACCTGATTCGCGCCCAGAGCATCGAGAACTACACCCCCGTCCACCACGCCTATCGAAAAGCGCTACTTCCACTGACCGGCCTGCAATCTCTTCCCCCCGGAATGAACTGGAAGGCCTGGTTGGCCTCGGAGGTCGAGGCCGGGCGGCTCCAAATCGACTGCCTGCCGGTGGAGCCCTCCGACGTGGATGAGTCGAACCGCGGAGAATTGCAGCCGATTGCCTCGCAACTGGGGCCGGAGCATTTCGACGCCATGGCCGGCCGATTGACCTCACCCTCCGGCAAGATTCCCGACAGCGATGCCCTTCGCTACATGGTGGCCAACGACCATCTCCCGAAAGTCCGTGCATTTCTCACGGGTGACTGGCTGGCACAAACTCTCGGCCGGAAGGAACTCAACATCAACACCCTCGCATATCACTTGAACGGGTTGGCCCAACCGGGACCATTGCGAGACAAGATCAATGCGATCGTGATCGTCTGCCTGCAAAGCGACGACGCCACCGCCGTGGCCAACTCGCTGCACATGATCGCCGGAGTCGATGGATTCACGACTGTTTTCCGTGTTCTAGACGCCGAACCTCACGTTCGAAAGCTCCTGGAGAGCGAGAATCCCGAGATTGCGAACCAGGCACGACGAGCCATGAAACGCGTCGCCCCCGAGGCGGTCATGGAAGAGGTCTCCTACGCCGACGCCTTCCGCGACCTCTACGACGCGCTGGGACGGTACTATCCATGTTTCGCCTTGAAGGCGATCGACTGGCCGGCCGTCGGAAAAGAACTGCTGCCAAAGGCAGATGAGGTCAAGACGGATGATGAGTTCGGGTTGCTCTGCCTTGAACTGGTGGCCCGGCTACAAGACAGCCACGCGTCTCTTCTGCCGGCCAGGGCCCGACTGCCCCAGCCACCTTTCCCGCAATGGGACCCGGGTTTCGCCTGCCTGCTCGACGACCGGGATCGGCCGGTCGTCTATTACGTCGACGCCGGCGGCCCTGCCAAAGACGCTGGCGTCGCGGTGGGGATGACGCTCGTGAAACTCAATGGCGTGCCGGTTGCCGACGCCATGGAATCCTGGATGAAGGAGATGACTCGGTACGTGGGGTACTCTAGCAATCGCTACCTGCGCTATCAGTCCGCAAGGATGTTCTGCCGGCAAATGACCCAAGGACAAGTCGTGGAAGTCGAGTTGGAGCGACTGGACGGCGAGCTCGTCACCTTCAAGTTGCACTGCACGCTCGGAGTCCGCTACCTCCCCCGTCTGCCCGTGCCGATCTCGGGGATCTCCGATTCGGCCAACGTCTCATGGACAAAGCTCAACGGCGATATTGGATACATCTACGTGCGGCGGATCGCTGGCGACCTGGTCGAACGACTGGATCGCGCGGTCGGCGAGTTAAAAGATGCCAAAGGCCTTATCGTCGACGTTCGCGGCAACAGCGGCGGTGGTTTCGACGCATCGCGGGCCCTTCGCAACTTCGCCCCGGACGACGGCCAAGAACCCGACCGGCCCCGTTTCCACGGGCCGATGGCCGTGTTGCTCGACGCACGCTGCATCAGCGCGGGAGAAGGATGGGCCTCCTGGTTTATTGCCGAGGGCCGGGCCAGGACTTTCGGTGAGACAACCGCGGGGGCGTCGTCGCGAAAGACCACCTATCCCCTCAAAAACGGCCTGTATCGAGTTCAGTTTCCGGTGAAGGCCTACACGGGTTTCCTCGATCGCCCTATCGAACTCCGTGGCTTGGAGCCTGACGTCCCCCTGCGTCAATCCGCTCGCGACCTTGCCGTAGGCCGCGACACGGTCCTGGAAGCAGCCAAAAAGTACCTTCAAGAAAGCCAACACAAACCCGAAGCGTAAGCGAGGACAGTCAACTCCCCATCCCCACGCCAGCTCTGCTCATCGCTCCCACCGCCGAAACAGATACCGCAGAAACGACCAGAGCCCGGCAAACTTATAGGTGTCGTCCACATAGTGTTGGATGACGTAGAACGCGAAGTAGTAGGCACGGGCAAAACCCCAAATCGCCAACACAAGAAGCAGGGCGACCTTGAGGCTGGGAGCCTCGATCAGCAGCAAGGTCGAAGCAGCCAGACCGATCAGCAAGAAAAGGAAGCCTTTCAGATAGATCAGTCTGGGATTCTTCAGGTCGCCCATCGTTGCCGCCCACCCGTCTTGGTGAAACGCCCCATGCAAGAAATCAGAAAGGGCGGTTGGCATCCGGCCCGTGTGGTGTCGGGTAGGGTGCCAACCGCCCTGAACGTATCATTCTCCGGTTATCCCGAGAAGATCACTGCTTCGGCGCGGCAAAGGGATCGTCGGCCGGGGGTGCGGCCGGTGCACTGAACGGATCGGGCGGAGCCGCCTCTTCTTCCTTCGGTGCGGCCGGAGCGGCAAACGGATCGTCCGCCGGAGCCATGGCCGGTTGGCCGGCCGGAGCTGCAAAGGGATCATCGCCGGCAGCAGGTGCCGCAGGCGCGGCCGCCGCCGGGGCCGGAGCCGCAAAGGGATCGTCCGCCGGAGCCGGGGCTGCCGGTTCGGCTTTCGCCGGCGCTTCCGTCGCTGCTGGGGCCGGGGCCGCAAAGGGATCGTCGGCCGGAGCCGGGGCTGCCGGTTCGGCTTTTGCCGGTGCTTCCGTCGCTGCTGGGGCCGGGGCCGCAAAGGGATCATCGGCGGGAGCCGGGGCTGCCGGTTCGGCTTTTGCCGGTGCTTCCGTCGCTGCTGGGGCCGGGGCCGCAAAGGGATCGTCGGCCGGAGCCGGGGCTGCCGGTTCGGGCGCGGCTGGTGCTTCCGGGGCCGGCGCTGCCGGTTCGGGCGTGGCCGGTGCTTCCGGCATCACCGGGGCCGGGGCTTCCGTCGCCGCCGGGGCCGGGGCCGCAAAGGGGTCATCAGCCGGAGCCGGGGCTGCCGGTTCGGGCGCGGCCGGTGCTTCCGGCATCGCCGGGGCTGCCGGTTCGGGCGCGGCCGGTGCTTCCGGCGTCGCCGGGGCCGGTGCTTCCGTCGCCGCCGCGGCCGGGGCCGCAAAGGGGTCATCAGCCGGAGCCGGGGCTGCCGGTTCGGGCGCGGCCGGTGCTTCCGGCGTCGCCGGGGCCGGTGCTTCCGTCGCCGCCGCGGCCGGGGCCGGGGCTGCAAACGGATCGGCTGCCGGAGCCGCTGCAGCCGGTTCGGGCGCGGCCGGTGCTTCCGGCGTCGCCGGGGCCGGTGCTTCCGTCGTCGCCGGGGCCGGGGCCGGGGCTGCAAACGGATCGGCTGCCGGAGCCGCTGCAGCCGGTTCGGGCGCGGCCGGTTCTTCCGGCATCGCCGGAGCCGCGGGCTCAGGCGTGGCGGGTGCAGGAGTCGCAAAAGGATCGGCCGCCGGCGCGGGAACTGCCGGCTCGGGCGTGGCCGGCGCAGGAGTGGCAAAGGGATCGGTGGCGGGGGCGGGAGCTGCCGGTTCGGGCATGGCCGGTTCCGGTGCAGCAGCACCCGGCGTGGCAAAAGGATCGCTGGAAGGAGCAGGTGCCGCCGCAGGTGTGGCAAACGGATCAGCGCTCGGAGCAGGAGCAGACGGTTCGGCGGGCGTTTCAGCAGCAGCGGGCGCTTCGGTGGAAGGCGCGGCAGCCGGCGTTTCGGCACCGGCCGGGGCAGCACCCACACCAAATGGATCCTGGTTGCTGCCAGCGGCGGGGGCGGGAGTCCCTGCGGGAACCGCGGGCGCCGCTTCGATCTCGCGCTTCAGAATCGCGGACTGCTGGGCACGCATTTCCCCGTACATCTGGCGACGCCGTTGCATCTCCCGTTCGAGTGCCTTAGCACGGGCATCGCGCCGGTGCTCCTCAAGGAGCATGCGAGGCTCACCCTGAATTCGCACTAGAGCACGTGGGACCTCGTAATTGGCCGCACCCTCCTTCGCTTCGAACTCGGCGCCTTTCTCGAAATCCGCCTGCGCTTCGTCTTCCCGGCCCAGTTGCAGGTAGCACAGGCCGCGGAAGTAGTACGCCCGGGGATCCTGGCTACCAGCGTCGATGGCCTTGGTCAGGTGCTCGTAGGCACCCTGGTAGTCGTAGGAGAAGTAGGCGTGAACGCCCAATCCATAGAGCTGGCCGAACATTGCCTCTTGGGCATGGGCCGTGGGGGCAAACAGAAGGGTTAGCCCTCCAAAAAGAAAAGCGAGTCTCCGAACCATAACAACCGACTCCTACCAGCAGAAACGGTGGGCCCAACCGGGCGAACCAACCAGGCTGAAATGCACCAGCTCACCCGAATCGCTCTGACGCCTGTCCACCATGACTCCGGCGAGGAGCACAGAAAATCCGATTTCTCCTCGCGGGTCAACGGCTCTTCATGCTCCCCAAGCCGCGAGGAAGCGCTAATGCCAATCCTAATTCGCTTGTCTGGGAATATCAAGCAAACTGGGGAGTCTTTCCACGTCTCTCTCGAGGTTGCCACCTCCCCTGCAGCGGGGGGCAATGCGCGTCGGAAGACAAGTTCGTCGCGAAAATCGCGCTGGTGTCGCCCACAGCACCGAAAACGCGACACTTCCTCTCACAAGAGATCACGAGACTCCGCGGAAGACGGCACCACGCCGGGCCTCGAGGGTCGGCGTCGGGTCGTCTCCGCGGGCTCGTTGGACGCGAGTTCCGAGGACAAACGGCAGAGGCGGAAAGTAGTGACCCAGACACCGCTCGGGGGAAGCAGCCCCGATTTCCGCGAATCTGCCGGAACGAACGTCCTCCATGTTGGCCACTTGCCAGCACACAAGGGACCTGCCGGAGGAGACGTTGTCAGTCGCCTCAATCCGGCAATCTCACGCCATTTTTCAGAAGGCACCCATCCTTCTTATCTGTTCTATTTATCGCAATTATCCTGATTCAGTCTTGGCGGAAATGCGGACTATTCCGGAAGTTCTTATCTCGCCAACCCGTCTTGGCGCGATTGTGCGGCCTGGGCAGACTGTGACACCGGCTCGATTGCTAATGCCTGCAGAAATGAGACGAACCCACCTCGTAGAGGGGACGTTTTCCTTGACGGTCACAGTTTTGCCTAACTATACTGAATTACATTCGACGCGTCCTGTCTTTCCCCAGGCGAATCTCTCCCATGAAGACTACTGCATCCATGCGCTCCCGTCGAACCAGCCTCATGGTAGCCCTACTCACCGCCATCTTGGCTTGCCCGTCGTTTGGGCAAGCTGGACCATCGGCAGAGAATGCGACGGTTCCGCGGCGACTGGCGCCGGGAGTGATGGTCACCATCCCGCCGGACATTCAGGCAACCGACACGGTCAGTCAGACCGACATCATGGAACTGACTCGAGCGGACGCCGGCTTCGATTTCGCGAAGAACGTCCGCTTTCGCCGCGATATCTGGTACCTGCAATTCAGTTTCAAGCAGTCGGTGCGAATGGTTTGGATCGACATTCCCCAAGCTGATGGGCACATGAAGCGACGGCTTGTCTGGTATCTGTTGTACTCCGTGACCAATCGTGGCGACGGGCTGACGTCCGTCGAGCAAGCGGATGAGACCTTCAAGGTTGAGCCGATCCAGAAACCGGTTCGTTTCATTCCCGATTTCACTCTCTTTGCCCAAGACGCGGAGATCGACCGAGAATACCCCGAATGCGTCGTGCCGCTCGCTCTTGGACCAATCGCAACCCGCGAGAGAATAGGTCAGAAACTGTTCACCACCCAAACCATGCCTAAGACGGAGATCGCGGTCGGCGAGACTCGGTGGGGCGTGGCCATGTGGGAGAATATCGACCCACGTGTCGATTTCTTCTCACTCTACGTGGGCGGGCTGACCAACGCCTATCGCTGGCAGGACCGGCCCGAAGAGTACCGTCCGGGAGTGGATCCGATTGCGAAAGGGAGAACCTTCCAGCGCAAGACGCTCAGACTGAATTTTTGGCGTCCCGGCGACGAGTATGATGAGATGGAGAGCGAAATCCGATACGGGATTCCCGGACAGGTTGACTACGCGTGGGTTTACCGCTAAAAAATAGGTTTCCCTCGATGAATTGACGGGATTCCGTTCTTGAAGGGAGGGCTCGGTGCCGAAATGGATGCCGGGCCGTTGAGGGCTTCGCCACGCGAGAAGCGGAGTCCTTTTGTGTTGGATCTCCTTACCCCACTCCCAATAGGAGGGGGCGAGTGACCCAAGCCCTGTCCCGCGCGGCAGATTTCCGGAAGCCAGCCGCTGTCAAAGCCTTGGCGGCTTGGCTGGTCCGCGATGACGTCCGATTGAATACATGGTGAGGAAGCTGAAATGGCACATAAGAAAGGACAAGGTTCCAGCCGGAACGGCCGCGACTCGAACGCCCAGCGCCGCGGCGTGAAGCGATTCGGCGGACAGCAGGTTCAGGCCGGGAGCATCATCGTTCGCCAGGTGGGGACGAAGTTCCATCCCGGCAAGGGCGTCGGCATGGGGAACGACTACACCATCTACGCCTTGGTTGACGGAACGGTCATGTTCGATCGCGAAGGCCGACGGGTCAGCGTAGTCGAGTCCGCCAACTGAGGCCGGCAGTCGAGCGCCCGCTCCACTGGCAGGGCCGCTGACACCTGACCGATGAATCCGTATTGCGAGGGGATGGCTCCAAAGAAGCCATTCCCTTTTGTTTTTGCCTCCGCTTGCCTTGCATTGTCGGTCGAGTGCCCATGTTTGTCGACGAAGTGGAAATCCGCGTGGAATCGGGCAAAGGGGGCGACGGGTGCGTCAGCTTTCGGCGAGAGAAGTACGTGCCCCGCGGTGGGCCGGACGGCGGTGACGGCGGCGACGGCGGAAGTGTCATCCTGCGCGCGAAGAGCGGCGTCAACAGTCTGGCGGCACTCGCCCACCACAAGCACTGGAAGGCCAAGAGCGGCCAGCCGGGCGAGGGTGCTCAGCGACACGGCGCCTCGGCTGAGGACCTCAGGATCGACGTCCCGCCCGGCACCGTCGTAATCGACGCAGAACGGGGCTTCGTGATCAAAGACCTCAAGGACGAAGACGATGAGTTGGTCATCGCACGGGGGGGAAAGGGCGGTAAGGGGAATCTGCGGTTCAAGTCGGCAACCAACCGCACTCCAAGACAGTCAACGCCCGGCGGCGAATCCGAGGTCCGCCTGATCCGCCTGGAACTGAAGATCATCGCCGACGTGGGACTGATCGGCAAGCCGAATGCCGGCAAGAGCACCCTGCTGAGCCGCCTCTCCCGTGCCCGGCCGGAAATTGCGCCTTATCCCTTCACGACGAAGTACCCCAACCTGGGACGAGTTCAGATCGATTTCGACCGGTCGTTCATCATGGCCGACGTGCCGGGGTTGATTGAGGGGGCCCACGAAGGGGCGGGTCTGGGACACGAATTCCTTCGCCACGTCCAAAGGGCGGGAATCCTCGTCCATCTGGTCGAACCGGCGCCCGCCGACGAAACCGACCCTATCGCCAACTACCAGGCAATTCGCCGGGAACTCGTGGCATTCGATCCCGGGCTAGGCTCTCGCCCGGAAATCGCCGTGGTCACCAAGGCCGACCTGCCGGGCGCAGCCGAGATTCGCCGCAAACTGGCCGAAGTCGCCGACGGTAACGTGCTGTTGATCTCGGCGGTCACCGGCCAAGGCCTCAATCAACTCGTCGGCGCCATCGCGATCCTGCTCAACCCGCCGAAAGCCTGGTAGGCCCCACGGCCCGCCCACCCCGCCCTCGGATATGCATTTTGTGGGGTGTTTATCTGTGGATTTCCTGGGCGGGTACTTCCATTACCATAGAGAGTCCCCTACAATGCCCCCAGTCGTCAACCAAGCAAGCATGATCTCGACGGGGGAAGAGCCTCATGGAGTGCGTGACGAAATCGTACTTCCACGGTCGCTCGCGGCAACGTGGGCAAAAGGAAACGGGCCGATCGGCCTTCACTCTGGTGGAACTGCTGGTGGTGATCGCGATTATCGGCGTCCTGATCGCCCTTCTGCTGCCCGCAGTCCAGGCCGCCCGCGAGGCGGCCAGGCGGATGCAGTGCAAGAATCACCTCAAACAGATCGGCCTGGCAATCCTGAATTACGAGTCGGTCCATCGGGTCCTTCCCATGCCGAAAACGGAAGACCCGGATCATAACCTGCTGACGTTCCTTCTGCCCTACCTGGAGCAGCAGGCTATCTACGACCGCTACGACTGGAACACAAACTGGAGTTCCACCAAAAACCGGCCGGCACGCGAGAACGAGATCGCAACCTTTCTCTGCCCCACGGCGCCGGCTGATCGGACATGCGGAAACCGTCGCTACTTCGCCACGGATTACGCTACCTGCGAAAACATCGACCGCTCGATTTCCCGTCCCCTGGTCGCGGCCGGAGTGATCTCCGATCGCGGGAATTGGTACAACCTGTTCCAACCCTTCGGGGAAGGCCCATCGACCGTCGCCGCCGTCCGCGACGGCCTCTCGAACACGTTCATGCTGTTCGAATGCTCGGGCCGGCCCCTGAAGTATCTCCAGCACGGCCGGCGCGGGGACCCCGACGCCAGCCCGAAAGAGCCCATCTCCGGCGCCGAGTGGGCCAGCTCCGACGCCGAATTCTGGATCCACGAGGTCTGCAACGGCTCACAAATGTTCAACTGCAGCAACCGCAACGAAATCTACAGTTTCCATCCCGGCGGGGCGAATTTCCTGTACGGAGACGGAACCGTTCACTTCCACTCCGAAACCATCGACGCCGAGACGTTCGTCTCGTTGTTCACGCGGGCGGCAGGAGATGTGCCCCGGTAGGACCCTACGAAAAGCTCTTCACCGCCTCGTCGGCATCGGCCTGGATGTCGAAAAGCCGATCGACCTGGGTGATGGTGAACAGCGAACGGATATCCGGGTTGAGACCGCACAGTTTCAGCACGCCGCCGCCAGCCTGAACCTTCTTCTGCAGGGCAATCATGGCCCCGATCCCCGTGCTGGTGAGGAATGAGACCTCACCCAAGTCGACAACAAAGCGCCTTCGCTGCGGCTCTTCCGCAACCTCCCCAAGTTCCCGGGTCAGCCGCTGGAGCTTGGTTTCGTCCAGTTCACGAACGCGCAACCGAAGGACCATGACACCGTCGATATCGGTAACGTCAAACATCTCGTAATCAGCCACGAGTTCGCTCCAAGAATGTCCAGGCCAAATCGCCGCGGGCGGCCAAAACAACCGTTCTGCCACCACGAATCTAACCTCAGCCCAAACTCGATGCAAGTGAGTGGGCTGTGTGGGGCTAGACCGGTTGAAAACACCGTGTTTCGACGGGCCAATCTGGTCCGAAAGCAGGCCGGCTGAATAGGGGGGGACCCATTGACCGATCGGCCGGTGCGGGCGAACATGGCAAGGCAGCCTGGGCAATGTCCGTCGAGTTGGGAGCAGAACCGTGAGTGAGATTGTGCGTTTTTCCGTGTCGGTCGAGGACGACCTTCTCGATCAGTTCGATCGCTTCTGCAAAGAGGAGAAGTTCGCCACACGCAGCGAGGCCGTCCGGCAATTGATTCGCGACAAACTCACCCGTCAGGCCTGGGAAACGGGTTCCCACGAAGTGGCGGGCACCCTGACCCTCGTCTACGACCATCACCGGACCCAACTCCGCGACCAGTTGATGGACCTGCAGCACGACAACACCGACCTGATCATCTCCGTCCTCCACGCCCACCTGGCTCACGATCTGTGCCTCGAAGTGATCGTCCTCCGCGGCCCGGCCAAACGGCTCCAGAACATCGCCGCCCGACTCCGCGGCCTCAAGGGGATCTTCAAGGGCGAACTGGTCATGGCATCCGCCGAAGGGGGATGACAGTGAGAGAACCCAGGATGGGTGGACGCTGATGGAGAAGGGAGTTCACGTAATCGCATAAGCGTGAACGAGAAAGAGACACCAACGGGCCATGAGTCCGTTGACAATCCCCAGGACCACTCCGGCGAGGATCAGGTGCTTGGGCTTCCGGCACCAGTTGCATGCCCCGATCAGAATGGCCGGGAGCCACGCCACCGAGAAGATGCCTCCCATCGCAAACCCGGTCGCTCCGTCACCAAGAAGGGCGCCCAGGAACATTGGCGGGACAATCGGCAGAACAACCAAGGCGAACCAGCCGGGCGGCATCCAACTTCCAGGAATCGCCACGAGATATGTGAACAGCAGAAACAGCATGAGAAGCAGTGCCAAACGCGAGGCGAAACCTGGAGGTGGGGACTCAGGCATGACGGCACTCTCCAGAAATCGCTGAGTGGTTTCCCGACACCGCACCTACCATATCCGCCCCGGTACACAGATGCCAATCCGCTGCAACGGATCTGGATCCCGTGAATAAGGGCCCGCGACATTCGCAAACATTCCCTTGTCGTCCAATCCCCTGTCATTCAGTCTGACAAGGGAATAGTACGACAGGGGAATGGTCTATCGGCAAATACTCCGTATCGAGAACCACCTACCTGAAACCGTTCGACGCCTTGGAGAACAAGTCATTCAGGCAACGGCTACGTCAACCCAAGTCACGAACACATCGCCACCCAACGATTGCTCGACCTCTTCGCGTGAGGCGCACTCAAAGAACAACTCCAAAGCCTCTCGGAGATTCTCGCGAGCGGTTTCGATCGTGTCGCCCTGGCTGGCAATGTCCAGTTCCGGGCAGAGCGAGACAAACCCGTCGTCTTCGCGTCGGATGATCGCGGTGAGATGTTTTTTCATGGTCGCTCCAATCGTTCTTGATCTCTGAGGCGACGAAACACGCCGCAATCTCGAAATAACACATGGACCGACCGGTCGTCGGAGTCGCCACCTCATTGACACCTTCAGTGTAGCACGCCGGGGGCAAATTGACACCCACAACCCATCCACGTCTCAGCGGCCCTCACTCGCGGCCGCGGTAATCTCTTCCGGGTTCAGCGCCCGATGATAAACCTTCACCCCCCGGATCTGCCCGTTCACCTGAAAATCGGCGTTCGGCCCCCCGCTGTATTGCCCCACGTGGAGTTCGCCCGGCCAAGGGGCCGTGTTGAAAGCCCCGGAGGTCTCGGCGAGCAGCTTGCCGTCCTGGTAGACGCGGGCGGTCGTGCCGTCATACGTACCGGCCATGTGCAGCCACTTGCCCGTCTCGGGCCTGCCCCCGTCGCAGTCGACGCCGCCCACGTGCCAGCGCCACGAATTTCCCAGCCACTGCAAGAACCAGCCCGCCTGGCGCCAATGGCCGCAACTGACGACGACAGGCATCTGGGTCCGCTGCTCGAAGCAAACCCAACACTCGACGGACAGCGGTTGCGAGAGATCGAATCGCCCGTCGTTGGGATAGGTGAGGAATCCACCGGCACAAACGTCGAGCGAAGAGTCCTGCCACCGCACTTTGCCGTGGCCTGCCCCCGGAAGAGTCGCCCCGTCGAGAAGAGCGGCGTCAGAACTCTCGGCCAGCGGCGCCACAAAGACAGGACCGGGAATTGCCGCCACCGCCGCTTCGACGACATGGCTCGGTCCGCTTTCGATCCCCCGCCGGTTCACGGCCCGCACGACATAGCGGTAACTCTTGTCCGCTTCCACCCGGCCGTCGATGAAGGACGGCAAACGAACCGGCGTCTCGGTAACTCGCCGGAAATCATCGGTCCCCGCCGGCGCTCGTTCAACGTGGTAGCCGGAAACGGGCGCAGCGGGGGCGGCCCACTGAAGTCGCACCGACGCCATCGCGGAAACAACCTGTAGTCCGGCCGGAGCCGGCGCGGGCTGCGGGGCAGGCACTGCAACCGCTGCGTAGGCGGGCAAGCTGCGCTTCAGCGGCGAACAGAGCACGAGTGCATAGTGCTGCTCACCCTGGGGAGCATCCCTGTCTTCAAAATGGCCCAGGGCGGTCCGCACCAGCCGCGTCTCGTCGCTCGGGGCAAAATGCGCACGCGAAGCTCGATGGAGTTCGGCCTCCAGACCGATCGTCGCGGCCGACACCTCCCACGAGACCTGGACCACACCGTCGCCATCCGGCTCGGCAATCGGCTTCGGGGCAAAGGCCGGCACCGGCGGCGAGCGAAACGTGCGGCAGGTTCCCGCCATCACCTCGGCCCCCGGCATGTCGACCCGCGGATCGGCCAGCGCCACGTCGCGAGCCCCGCGAATGATCGCCAGCATCCTTCGGTAGTGTTCGTCTTCCGTCGACGCAAAGCTCACCACGGGCTGGCCGCTTGGATCGGGCGCGAGCACTTCGTTCTTGGGAAATGCCTCGGGCGGCTGGACCGCGTGAGCATAGCCCTTCCAGAGCAGATGGATCCGCTGGCGGCGCGGATCGATCTTGCGATCGCGACAGCTCGCCAGCCCGAAGCCTTCCCCGTCTTTCGCCAACGGTGCGCGAAGAATGCGGCTCCACTCGGGCCGCTGCAGGTTGATCCAGTCGTTCTCGATGAAGGCGATCTTGCCGCCGTTGCCGTGGCACTCGAGGCAGCCGGCACTCTGCATTTCCCGGACGAGTGCCGCCTGCATGCTCTTCCATTCCTTGATAGCGCAACCTGCGGCCGTTTCGTCCCAGGTTCCATGGTAAAGGCCGTTCGAATCGATCCAGGCCATGAGCAGGTCCCGCTCGGTGCGGGTCATGTCGGCAATGTACCCGTCGTGCCCCTCGACGAGCAGGTCGGCCAGCGGAGCGGCCCCCGAGCCGTGCTGCCGGGGTGCGAAAATCTGCGACGACCAGGGCGCCGTTCCGTTCATGCAGTCGATTCCGGCGATCCAGTAGGCGATCAACTGCGTCTCCCGCCGGTTCGCCAGGTTCTCGTAGCTGATACTGAAATGCTCGGTCCAGCCGCCCGAGAGATCCATGCCGGCAGCGATCCCTTCGGGACCCCCGTGACAGCGCACACAGTGCTTGTCCAGCACCGGCTGGACCCGGCTGGGATAGTCCACATACCCGCTGCCCCACGATTCGGGCTGCAACTGGTCGGGCTGCCTGCCGGCCAGGTTCGCCGCCTCGCTAACCGCGGCCGAGGTGCTGTATTTGTGCTCGTGGCAGCCGATGCACGATCGCGTCGTGCCCGGCGAAGCCTGCACGAAGGTCCGCATGCTCTGCACCAGCCGCCCTTCAGCGTCCAGGGCCTGAAGATAAACCGCCCGCCCGGCCGGCACCTCAAAGTAGGCCGAACCGTCCTCGGCCACCGGTACGATCCCCAGGTAGTTCTTCGCCCCAAACGCCAAGGCGGCGCTGACCAGGAAGGTCTGATTGTAGGGACTGCCGCCCATCGTCGACCCGCTCACCCGCGACGTCTCTTCGATCACTCGCAAATGTTTGACCTCGCCCCGTTCGACGCCGGTCAGTCCCTTGTAGATGTCCTGCAAAAAGAACCGGCCCGTCGGCGCCGAGCGATCGACCACGTCGGCGATGGCGATCGGCCTCCGCCGCGGCTTGACGAGCATGGGCGAGTGCAGACAGATCTCCGGATCGCTGACGAGCGCGATCTGCCGCCCCCCGCGATTGATCATGCGAATGGCGTTCCGTGCATCACCCGCGACACGGCCGCTATACAAAAAAACGTCGGCAGTGACGGGCCACGGCTCGCACGAATCGCCCGTGTCGCAGGTGGGATTCTCGGGATGTTCCAGGTTCTCGATGGCCTTCGGATCGTTCTTTCCCAGCCGCGGATCGACCAGGGCAATCGAGCCGCGGGGCGTGGAGTTGTGTTTGGCGAACGTGCCGACGATCAAGTGCGTGCCGGGCACCGGTCGCGCGTCGAGGATCGCCTCGGGAAAGACCATGTTGTTGGCGTAGAAGGCGGTTTCCTGGGTCCCGTCGGGATTCATCGACCACAGCGACTGGATCGTCAACGCGTTCTTGTCCACGTACTCCCAGCGGCCGAACAGGATCCGCCCGTCGGGCAAGACGGCCGGATCAAATTCGTTGACGTTGTTCACCGAAATCGGTTGCATATCCGATCCGTCGGCGTTCATCACGTGGAGAATCGCCACACCCGTGTTGTTGCACGGCACCAGCCCGCTGGGACGGGTCGACAAAAACACGATCCGATCGTCGGGCAGATAGGCCGGGTAGACGTCGTGTTGACCACCGTTTCGCCCCTGATAGCAGGCCAGCGTGCATTCCGGATTGCTTACCAGCCTCAAGCCGCGGCCGTCGACTCCGATCTCATAAATGCTGGTGCTTCCCTCGGGTTCGCCCTTGAAGGTGAATAGGATCCTGGTCGCGTCCCAGGAGAGTTCCGGTTCGTCGTAGACGCCGAAACCCAAGGTCTCGGACGTGTCGGGATCGATGACGGCCCGAATCCGCCACTGGTCGCGCGGCGCCGACGGATTCTCCAGCACGTAGATGCCGCCACCGCCGGGCGGCCACTTGTAGTAGGTGTCGTAGATGTGGATGCCGCTGTAGGAGTGGCGTTTGGTGAACAGCAGCGGGGCGTCGAGCAGCGAACGCATCTCGGCGTCGGCGTTCGGGACAGCCTCATCCGCAACGACAAGGCCTGGCAGGAGCAGAAGCGTACCGAGCAGGAAAGTCCCGACAATCCGGATGAGTCGGTTCATGGCTGGTTCCCTGATTTCAACGATTCAGACATGTACGGTCGGTCGTTGGAGTACAGGTTTCAGCCTGCCTGCTGGAGTACAGGCTTTAGCCTGCTTTGGATACGATTGTGTTCTGTTGAACGCTGAAGCCCTGTTTCACGCAGGCTGAAGCCTGTACTCCAACAATTCTCAACGCTCGGTTGCGTTCACTGGATACGCACTCAAAACCTCACCCCCTCGACGTGTTCGCCGATCTGCACGTTCTTGGACTCCGCCGTGAGCGGCTCCCCGAGAATCGACACGTTCTGAAAGCTCACGTCCTTAACGTTGTGCTCTTCGTCGGCGCCGATCAACTGCACGAGATACTCGCCCGGCCGGCCGGTGAGGGTCACGTTCTCAAAGCGGATGTCGGCGACAAATCCGGGGGTCTGCTTCCGCATGTACTGGTTGACGACCGGCCGCAAGCGGATGAACTCACGCTGGCCTTCGCCGTGCATGCGAACGTCTTGGACAGTGACTTCCTCGAGCCGCATGTCCTCGCCGGGCTCGAACAGGAAAGGCGTCATCGTGAAGTGGATGATGTCGAGGTTCCGCAGCGTCACCTGGCGCATGTACTCGGCGCGGCTTTCGTGCCCGAGCAGAAAGATCCGGGCCCGGTCGCACCAGAGAATGCAGTTCTCGACCGTGATCCGTTCGACGTTGTTGTTCTCGCCGTCGAACGTGAGCCCCTTCATGGCCACGCAGTCGTCGTCGCTGCGGATGAAGCAGTCGGTGATCAGCACGTCCTGCGAATTGCAGGGATTGATCCCGTCGTCGTTCTGCACGCGGCTGTTGCAAAGCTTGACGTTTCGCACGGTCACGTTGCGGCTGTGGCGGGGAACGATCGTCCAGTGCGACGCGCCGCGGATGGTGATCCCGCTCACCTCGACGTTCGTGCCGTGAATGGCGATCACCGTGGGCGTCGGCCCCTTGCGCCATTCCCAGTCGGAGCCGTCGAGAATTCCGCGCCCGCAGATCCTGATGTTGTCCCCCTCGGCGATGATCCCGCCCTTGACGACGGCGCCCCCCGCCAGATAGACCGTCTGCCCGCTGCCGATCTCGATTCTGCCCGGCTTGTGGACGCCCGGGCCGAAGTAGACCACGCCCTCACCATCGGGCTTCGGCGGATTCTCTTCGGGCGGATTGGCAAACAGCAGCAGCGGGCCTTTCCGACCGTCGGGTTCGATGCTCAACTTCCGCGGCCGGTCCAGGCGGATCGTGAGCGTGTGGTCGTCGTCGATCGTGGGCGTCACGCCCGCCGAAACGGGACGGACGATCGTGTCGCGCAGCGAACGTTTCGACGTGACCCTGACCGTCACTTCGCCGGTCACGTCGAAGCTGGCAAAACTGTAAGGCCCGCCGTAATCCCATTGCTTGCCGGCGAACGGCGGATCCAGGGTCCGGGCCGTATAAACGTCGACCTTCTTGCCGTCGGCCCAGACCTCGTAGTCGGTCGATAACGCCTCGCCTTCCGGTGTAGGGTAGACGACCACTTCCGCAGCAACGGTCATCGCGCCGCCGGCGAGGAGTGTCAGACTCAAGAGAGTGCGGAACACGGGGTTCTCGATCGTATGGGCACAAACGTACATAGCTGCTTTCTCCAGGTCGTACTTTCAACGAATCGTTCTGCCACAGACCCACGGTCCGGGCGGCGTTCTGCGGAAACGCTCTGCAATTTGGACGGTTGAGAGCCTATTGTAGCCGTCCGATCCGGCCCGTGCCAACTCGGCCCGTAGGGTGGAGCCAGAACGGACCAACGCCAATCGAACCTCGCGAAATCCCTGACCGGCCAACATCATAACGGCATGAACAGACGGTTCGCGAGTGGCGGCCCACCATGAGCGATCTTCCACGTCAGATTGCGCGCATCCAATTAGACTGGATTCCCGGTCAACCGCTTACCGCCCGTTGACGAGCGAGCCAGATGGCAGAGCCGATTCACGAACCCTTGAGAGATCCACGCGATCCAGAATCTCATCGCACGCTCCACACACGTCTTCGATCGAGATCGCGTCCATCAGCGTCTGGGGCGCTTTGCGTCGCCCGTGGCGTCCGCCCTGATAGGTCGCCTTCTGAAGAGCGATGTGCTGGGGGCCGTAGGGGCCGTTTCGCTCGGCCGGCATGGGGCCGTAGAGGCCCACGCAGGGCGTGCCGACGGCGGCCGCCAAATGGAGCGGTCCCGTGTCGGAGCCGACAAACAGCGTTGCCTGCCGGCACAAGGCCGCCAACTCCCGCAACGACGTCTCGGGCGCCATGACCGCACACGAATCCGACTGGGTGACGACGGCCGTGGCCGCCGCTCGCTCTTCCACGCCGGCCCAAACGACGATCGTCGGCAAGCCCCAACGCCGGCCAAGATGCCGCGCGACGACTGCAAAACGCTCGGGACGCCAGAGTTTCGACGGCCATCCGGCGCCGACATTAAACAGGGCAAACGGCCCGCTCTGCCCGAGTCGGTCGAAAATCTCCCCGCAGGATTGCCGATCGGCCTCGGTTTCGGGAAGATCGAAACGAACCTCGGGCTCCTCAATCCCCAGCGGCCGCAAGAGTTCCAGATTGGCGTCGATGATGTGGGGCGCCGTCGAGCGAACAAGCTCGTTGTTCAGCCAAGGGCTCAACTCGCGGCCTTTCTCGCAACCGAATCCGATTCGACGTTTCGCACCCGAAAGCCACGCGGCCACGGCACTTCGCATCAGCCCTTGAACGTCGATCGTGACGTCGGGCGCGAACCGGCGCACCTCCCGCCGAACCTGCCGCACGGTACGCAGCGACTTCAACCAGTGACGAGGCACGGCAATGAGCCGATCCAACGCGGGATGTCCTTCGAGCAGACTACTCGCTCGCCCTTCAACGATCCAAGCGAGTTCGGCCCCAGGCAAATGGTCGCGCAAGGCACACAGAACGGGCAGACCATGGAGCACGTCGCCGATGGCCGTGAGGCGAACGATCAGGATTCTCGGGTTGCTGGACATCGTGGGCTCTGGAAGCAACTTGGGGTAAGAGAGCCAGATAATGATAGTTCGAGCCAGCCGAGTTCAATTCGCCGGCGGCGGAGGGATCTCCAGCTTGTCCGGTGCCTGGGTGAGAGTCGAAGCGTAATGCTGCAACAGCCCGTAGGTCGATTGAAACTCGGCCCGCTGGGCAAGGCCCATATACCGGGCGTCGCTCGTGACGGCCTTGAACCGCCCCAGGCAGCGATTGAGGGCCTCCGGCGCCGGGTGCCCCTGGCCGGTGAAGATCTCGGGCGGTAAGGCCAGGTAGGTGCTCCATTGGGAATCCAGCAGCGCGTAGAGCTGTGGGGCGACCTGGGCCAACTGGTTGCGGACAACCTCGGCCTCGCCGACCGACGGAGCCGGCGCCGGATGGACCGCCTGCCCGGCCGGATAGTCCGGTGCGGGGATGGTGGGGGCGCCGCAGTACTTGACCACGCGGCCGACCAGGTCGATGGCCGGCTGGGGCGTGACCGGCGGAGTCCCGGGCGCCGGACTCCGGTAGTAGGCGGCGTTGGCGATCTGGTCCAGTTGAAGAACCGAGCCGTCGATCGACACCCCGGCGAACAACCCACGACTTCGCGAATATGAATAAATCTCCGCCTTGAACCGGCCGTCGGTTGCCGCGGCGGCCTGGCGCCCCACCGGGCCGGCGGCCGCGGCCGCATCGGCGCCCAAGGTGAATTTGCCGTTGAGGATGCCCTGCACGCTCTGACGCGTTTTGAACACGAGAATCACGTCGGTCGTCTGCACGCCCACCTGCCAGCCGATGCTCCCGCCGGTCAATGAGACAAATACCGGTGCATGCCAGCTTTGGTCCTCGTCGCGCACCAGCAACACCCCCCGACCGTGCCGGCCGCCCACGACAAAGCCGCCTTTGACCATGTTCGGGATGATCACCAGCCCCTGGGCGTCGGCCAGCATGCTCTCGGGGATCGAACTGAGCGGAATCGCCATGATTTCGTCCAGAACGGCCGACGACGCCTCGATGATCGTGTCCTCCTTGCTCTGGGCCATCAAACCCTTGCCCAGAATCAACCAGCAAGCGGCCAGAATCAGGGCTGTCACCGTCTGCTTCCTGCTCATTCTCACTGCCTCCCTTCAAGTGATGCCTGCCCTATCTCCACAAGCCAGCGGGCATTATAGAACCCACCCGCGAAAACCAACAATGCCAAGGTGGCGGCCCCAATTCTCGAGTTGCCTGGCAAGCTGCTACCTGCCGGACTACGATGGTGGGCAATGCCATGAATCCGGGGCCAGCACGCGAAGAGGGGGAAGTCGGTGGGTACAGCACGTTCTCCGATCCGTGACAAGGCGGTTGGCATTGCGATCTTCTTGTCGATCTTCCCGCAGTTCGCCGTTCTCATCGCTCTTCTGCCGCCTGAAGAGGCGGTGCCGCAGGTGACAAACAACGCGGATGGAGCGCCCGTCTTCACGCTGCAAACCGCCTTTGAGGCGTGGTTCTCTCCGGCAGCAGTGCTGCTGCTGGTGGGCAATGTTTCAGTCTGTTCACTGTTTCTCGCCAGAAGTCGCCTGAATTCCCGCGATTCGCACGAAGAAACGGCCCCTTCACCCACGACGATTCTCGTTGGCGCTGTGATGGTGTTCTTGCTGTTCCTTGCCGGCCTGGCTGTCTGTGAAGGGCTGGCCGAACCTTTTCGGACCTTCAGGTCGGTCACCATAGCCGGAGAAACGATCGAATTGGAGTCGCTGGCAGGCGAGCGGAGCATCGACCGCGCAAGCATCGCTGACGTCGTCGTTGGCCAGGAGGATAGAACCAGCTATGACGCGAGACACTTCCGGCGCTACTACGTCGAGATTCACACGAAGTCTGGGAAAACCTACCGCAGCGTCGATGTGGGAGGATTCGAGGGTCATGACCCCGCAGAGGGGGACTGGCTGCGCTTGCTCAGGCAACTCAAGTCGGCCATCCAGAACTGAAGATACGGTCATCGCCCACGGTCCCCTCAAGGAAGCTGAACCTGACCCCCTCTCCCACGGTCCTATCCTGAAGCCAATTCAGCCAAACGAGGGGCCCCCGAGTGACCTCCCCCAAACGCGGTGTATTCGATAAAATGGGATTCCTGCGACCCCGCGGACAGCACTCAGCAAACAAACGTCCCTTTCGCGGCTGGCCCCGAACCCTGCCCCCTGAACCCTGAACCCCGACCCCTAACAACTCTTCCGATGACTCAACGTCAAATCCTCGTAACCAGCGCCCTCCCCTATGCCAACGGGCACATCCACCTCGGCCACCTGGTCGAGTACCTGCAGACCGACATCTGGGTGCGGTTCCAGAGACTGCGGGGCCGGCGGTGCATCTACATCTGCGCCGACGACACCCACGGCACGGCGATCATGATCCGCGCCAAGAGCGAAGGCATTCCCGAAACGGAATTGCTCGCCCGGATGCAAAAGGCGCACGTCGACGACTTTGCCGGGTTCGACATCGAGTTCGACAACTACGGCAGCACCAACAGCCCCGAGACACGTGCCGTCTGTGAAGAGATCTGGGCCGCCATCCGCAAGGCGGGGTTGGTCCACGAGAAGGAGGTGACCCAGCTCTACGACGTCGAGGCCGGCACTTTCCTCGCCGACCGGTTCGTCAAGGGCACCTGCCCCTACTGCGGGCTGCAGAACCAGTACGGCGACAGTTGCGACAACGGGCACACCTATTCGCCCGCCGACCTGAAGGATCCGGTGAGCACGCTCTCCGGCACCGTGCCCGAGGTCCGCTCGGCCACCCACCTGTTCATCGAGATCGAGCGGCTCCACGACTTCCTCGCCGAGTGGACGCAGAGCGGCGAACACTTGCAGCCCGAGGTGGCCAACTATCTCAAGGGGCACTTTCTCCACGAACCGCTCCGCGATTGGGACATCTCCCGGCCGGCCCCCTATTTCGGCTTCGAGATCCCCGACTCGCCGGGCAACTACTGGTACGTCTGGTTCGACGCCCCCATCGGCTACATCGGCTCGACACGCGCCTGGTGCAACCGTACCGGCGAGAATTTCGACGACTGGTGGCGCAGCGATAAGACCGAAATCCACCACTTCATCGGCAAAGACATCACCTACTTCCACACCCTGTTCTGGCCGGCCATGCTCAAGACGGCCGGCTTCAGCCTGCCGAAAAAGGTCCATATCCACGGCTTCCTCACGGTCGACGGCGAGAAGATGTCCAAATCGAAGGGCACCTTCATTCAGGCTTCCACCTACCTGAAACATCTCGATCCATCCTACCTCCGCTACTACTACGCCTCGAAGCTCTCGCCCCGCGTCGACGACCTCGACCTGAACCTGGACGAGTTTGCCAACAAGGTCGATGCCGACCTGGTGAACAACGTCGTTAATCTGGCCAGCCGTGCAGCCAAACTCGCGCAGAAGACGGGATTGTCCGAAACCTACCCGGACGACGGCGGACTGTTCGAACAAGCTGCCGCCGACGGCAACCAGATCGCCGCGGCCTACGAAGCCTGCGACTACAACCGGGCCATGCGCGCCATCCTGGCCGCCGGAGATCGAGCCAACCAGTTCTTCAATGACAAAGCCCCGTGGGAACTCCGCAAGGTTCCCGACCAGCAGGACGAACTCCGCGATATCTGCACGATCGCCCTCAACCTGTTCCGCCAACTGGCAATCTATCTAGCCCCCGTGCTGCCGCGACTGGCGAAACAGACCGGCGACTTGCTGAACGACCCGATCACCAGTTGGGATCAGGCGAACAAGCCGCTGCTGGGCACCCAAGTCAACAACTTCACCCACATGATGACCCGAGTCGATCGGGAGAAAGTGAAAGCGATGGTCGAGGAGAGCAGACAGGCCGACGCCGCCCCCAGTGCCGCGCCCCAACACGACGACAGCGACGAGCCCCTCAAGGCCGAGCCGCTGGCCTCCGAAATCAGTTTCGACGAGTTCATGAAGGTCGATCTTCGGGTCGCCCGGGTGCTCGAAGCCAAACACATCCCCGAGGCCAACAAGCTCCTGCAACTGACGGTCAGCTTCGGCGGCGGCGAAACCCGCAACGTCTTCGCCGGCATCAAGAGCGCCTACGATCCCGAGCAGCTCGTCGGCCGGCTCGTCATTTGTGCGGCCAACCTGGCCCCGCGAAAGATGAAGTTCGGCGTCAGCGAAGGCATGATCCTCGCCTCCGGCAGCGGCGGCAAAGAGATCTATGTGCTCTCTCCCGACGAAGGCGCCAAGCCCGGACAAAGAGTGCACTGAGGTTGTCAGCCCACCTACATCGGCATCGCCCCCATTGCGATTGCCGGCAAGACCCCCAGTACCTTGAGCAGGTCCTCTTCCATCTCAACGCGGATCTTCTGGCCGTTCTCCAGCAGCGTCGTGGTGATCGTCAGCCGGTCCTTGCCCTTGCCCCCTGCCAAAGCATCGACGATCATCTTGGCGGCGGCCTGGGTCCCCGGTCTGGGTGCGTACTGAGCTACCAGCCCCGCCAGGCAACCGACGGACACCGCGACCTGCGAAGGCGGAAGCTGCCGATCCGCAGCCTTTCCGGCGTCGATCGCCCTCTTGAGCGTTTCCATGGAATCGGTGCCTATACTCAGGTAGGCGGCCTTGTCGGCGCCGCCGACCACAATCACTAGCTCCTCACCGAACAGCTCAGAGAGTTCCGGCACTCCCAATTCACTCGGAGATACCGTCAATGTGTGCAATCGGACCCCGGCGTGCTCCGCAGCGTTGAACTTGACCGCTTCCTTCAATTGCGGCTGCTCCTTGGCGGCCTCCTCGACAACCGCCTTGAGCAAATCCTCCACCTTCGCCCCGTCCGCCACCCGAGCGCCGCCCAGCACGGTGGCTCGCTTCTCGTCGGCGAGGAAGAGTATCCCCAGATCCATCTCGCGCTCCTTCACTGCCGAGGTTACCAACGCGAAAGCGTTGTCGACGAGCCCCTTGGCCGTCTTCTCGGTCTCTTCCGGCAGATTCTGCCCCTCCAATTCACTGTGGAGGTTGGTGCGAAACCCGTCGATCATCGCGACGGCCTGGTCGACCTGGTCCGGTTCGAGGCGGCCCACGCCGTTGTAAGAGATCGCCGCGTCGGGAACGACGAAGCCCCCGAAGTTCGTTTTGAGCCCCTTAGGCGACGTGAGCTGCCGGGCGGTTTCCGTGTCGGGCAGAGCGATTACCTCCGCATCCAGGTGGATCGCGGGCGTCTTCTCGTCGATGTTCAGTCCTAATTGAATCGTCTCGATTTCGGCAGCCGCCCGTTTGAGCCTCTCAATGCTCTGATTCGCCAATTTCGCACGCAGGGCGAACTGTTCGTCCGACTCGCCCGGCTTCTTGCTCATGCCTGCCTGCATGCCCATCTGCAGGAAACCAAGAAGCATCTCCCGGGTCGGCTGAGGCACGCTCTGCACATTCAGTCGAACGGCCAGATTGTACGACTTCTCCAACCCGCCCAGGACTGCCGCCGGATCATCGGACAGCGAGTCCAGCCCGTTCGGCTGATGGCTCAGAAAGGTCCAGCCGTCCTTGGTCTTCAGGTAGATCTTCTGATCGTTCAACGACGCCGTCAGCTTGCCGTCGGCCTCTTCGATCTCGGCCGCATTCGCTTCCAGAATGGCCTTCAGCTCTTCCTGGTCGGCGAGGGGAACGAAACCGAGGACCTTGAACTGGGGCCCGTCCGCCGTCACGACCAGTCCCCACGGCTTCGACTTGTCGAGCGACTTGAGTTCCTGCCCACCCGTGGCCAGCATAAGGCTCGCCTCGATCGCCTGGCCGAGGTTCGGATTGCCGGCCAGATTGCCCACGAAATCCAGGTCGGCAACCAACTGGCCGTAGCCCGAGAAGGCCACCGTGACGATCGGCTTGGGCTCCTCGCCCGTCGGTTCCTGGGCACTCGCGGCCGGGACAGAGAACAGGGCAATCGTGACGGCAACAGCCAGCGGAAGTGAGCAACGTTTCAGCACAACAGGCCTCCTTGCGGCGTAGAACGACGGGAGCATTCGGGAAAACAGCGGATGGCACGCAGCGTAGGCTCGATTTCGGCGAACCAGAGCCCCGCCGGAGTGAAATTATAGTGAACCCACGCCGATTTGATCCAGTGTCTTGCCAATATGCCGACGAAATCCTAGAAAAACAGGTGCACAAATCATGTCGTACACCCAGAAAAGCGAGGCAGATGCCATGATCCATCGTCGGATGTTCCTCGTGTCTATGGTCGCCGGCGGCATTGCAGCCGCCGCACTTTGCGTACCCGAACGGCTGGCAGCCGCCGAAACGGAAACCACCTTCCGCGGCCAGGTAACGGGCGACGGCAAGCCGCTGGCCGGTGTGCTGGTATCGGACGGGTGCCGCATAGTTACCACAGATTCACAGGGAAATTACGTGCTGCCGGTCGGAGACGACAGCGGCCGCTTCGTGTTCGTTGCAGCACCGCGAGGCTATTGGACCGAGCAGTTCTACCGACCCCTCGATCGCCCCCCCGTCGCAGGAACGGCCGACTTCGCCCTTCGGTCCTGCGAGCAATCCGATCGCTTCGATTTCGTCTTTATCACCGACATCCATCTGGAGTCGTCTGGTCCGTGTCTCACTAAGTTCAAGGCCAGCCTGGCCGAAATCAACCGGCTCGATCCCCAACCGGCCTTCATCCTCAGCCAGGGCGATATCTGCCTGCAGGGGAACATGGGCCCCCAGTACGTCGAGTGCATGAAGACGGCCCAGATGCCCGTTCGCAACGGACCGGGCAACCACGAGATGATGCTCAAGCACGAAAACCCGCGCGACGACTTCGAACGACTCTTCGGACCGACCTACTATTCCTTCGACTGGGGCCCCGCTCACTTCATCGTGCTCGACGGCAACAAACCGCTGCCCGGCGAAGAAGGTTGGCAGGCCGTCCACGGTGCCGTCGAAGGTAGCGAGCTAACCTGGCTCAAGGCAGATCTCGCGGCCCAGCCCAAGGGAAAGCCCATCATCGTCGGCGTCCACATCCCCATCGTTTCCACCTATCCCGAACGCCGCCGGCACAGCCCCGAAAACGCCCCGTACTGGGAAGTAACTAACAACGCGGCCTTGACCGAACTGTTTGCCAAGCACGGCGTCCGGCTCGTCCTCCAGGGCCACATGCACGAAAACGAGCGAATCACCGTCAACGGCGTCGAGTACGTCGAGTCGATCTCCATTTCCGGCAGTTGGTGGAAGGCGGGCGAGGGACTCGAACGCGGCGTCGACGGTTCGCCCCGCGGCTACCGCATCGTGTCGGTCGACGGCTCGAAAGTCGCCCACCGCTACTGCCCGAGTGCCGAGTCCCGCGTGGATCGGCAGGGTGAATGGTGCCCGATCAACGCAGCGGTCGAAGATGCCGGCACGACGGAGTTCGTCTTCAACTGCTACGACGCCCCGAACGACTCGAAGGCCGAAGGTCGCATCGACGACGGCCCCTGGCAGCCGATGCCGCCCCACCCAATGCCCAGCAAACCGACCCCCGACCTGACCATGGTGCACCACTACCGGCTGGCCGTCGAAACGTCAAAGCTGGCCTCGGGTAACCACTCGATCACCGCTCGGGTCACCTGGCCCGACGGAACGGTGGTCGAAGAGACTCAGCAGTTCATTATCGGCGCAAAACCCTGAACTCCGGTTCGCCCATCCCTGTCAGAACCGGGTGGCCACGCTCAGGCTCCCCCAGTGCGCCGCAGTCTGCTCGCCCCACTGGCCGTTGTAGGCAAACGCCGTCTCCAGCCGGCCCGGACCGCCGACGGAAACGGCCGCCCGAAGAAATCCTGCGTTCTGCAGAAACACGTCGGAAGGCATACTGAACGGACTGTCGCCGCCGCTGAAGCGAACCTCCGTCCGTTCGTCGCTCAAGCACTCGTGGGCCCACCCGGCGAGGATCGCGGGACAGACCGCGAACCGCCGAAAGCCGATCGTCCGGCCAATGCCCGCGCCCAATCTCCATCGCAACGAGTCCGAATCCCAGGGAGCGAAAGCCAAAGCCGCCGGTCCCGGCGAATCCTCGGAAAACGCCCCGCGCCCGCCGAACGTGTACTGCATCGACGCCATCGGCGAAAGAACCCAACCGGCGCTGCTGATGAGGCGTCTGGCGTCCAAGTAAATGGAACCGTCGCTGGCGGAGTACGCGGCGTCGTAGCCGCCCAGGGAACCCGCCGACCGCGCGGCGTCGTAGTCGTGGCGCCCGAACGTTGCCGCCCCGTGCAGCCGCCAGCTCTCAGCGCTCACGACAGCATAGGGGCCGACGCGATAGAGATCGACGGTTACGTGCCCAGAGCGGCCCGCCAGATCCGCACCGAGCCCCGCATAGCCGAACACGACTCCCGCCACAAGGCGATCGCCGATTTGCCGATCGGCACTCAGCAGGAAACCGGCGGATTCCGCGGTGCATCCGCTCGTTACGAGCGACGTCCCCTCGTGGTGGACAAGGCCAAAAGGCTCGACCGCGAACCGTGTCTCGCCCGATGGCCCGGCCGGGGAATCGTCCCCCGCAGACGCCGATCGCTGCATGGGCGCGGCCCCGCCGCAACTCGGCGCCGCCCGTTCGGCCAACTGTTCGTGCATCGAGAACGTAACCAGCCGCACAGCCCGGTCGAACACCTGATACGCATCCGGACGAATCGAATCGAGTGTCTCGTTCAACCCGGCCGCACTGGCAAACTGTAGCTCGGCCAGCATCCCGCCGTACACGCCGCCGGCCCCGGCCATGTCCGCGTCCAACGCCCCGGCTATCGCCCGGTTGCGATCTCCGACGGCCAGTTCGGCAAAGGCTCGCGCGTCGGCAACAATCAGCAGAAGCTGATTCCCCGAACCGGCACACTCAAAGCTCAGCACGTCGGATCCCGATTCGCACAGCGGCACGGCCGCCAGATCGAGAAGCCCCGCTTCAAGGACGTCGAACGAATCGCCCACCCTCAGCGGAAGCCCGCTCTGCGACGCCTCCCGAAGCACGTAAACCCCGGCCCCGTCGGCCAGCAAGGCCGTGCCCGTCACCGTCAGCCGGTCGCTCACCAACTGATCGTCGGCCGTGCGGGCAATCTCCACTTCAAGCACCGCGCCGGCCGACTGGGTGTAGTCGCCGGTGACCAATCCGGCCCCCAGGCTGTTGCCCGGCGCAATCCTGGCCCCCTGTTCCGTGCTCAAGTTGCCGTCGATCGCAAAATTGCCCGCGAGCTCGCCCGGCACATAGCTTCCCCCCGACGCTCCCACGACAACGTTGCCAAACAGCGTCCCGTTGAGAACGAAAGCCCCGTCGTCCGAACCGCTCGACCGCGAGACGACCGTCTGCTCGAATCCGCGAATCTCGCCGGTAACGGCCGCCGGCCCCTGCGCCTGCACCAGCAGCAGATCGCCGGTGCCGTGAGTCCCGCCGTCGACGTCGCCCCGAATCTCGCCGCCCACCAGCACCGCCGTGTCGTCGCCCCCGCCCATGTCGACGTCTCCGTCGACGAATCCTGAATTCACCAGCGTGTCGTCAAAAGCGCTCAACAGCGCGGCATACTGCCCGGCTCGCAGCATTCCGCTGTTCTCTACGAATGCCGCACCGCTGGCCGTCTCGGCGCAAACCGCCATCAACGGCGCGTCCACAAGGCCCCAATTGTCGAACCGCACGGGGCTCCGGAACTCGATCGTCCGATCGCGAACCGCCTTGTCGGGCCCATAAAGCCCGCCAAGAATCGAACCGCGATTCGTCAACCGGAAGATCCGCCCTACCCCGGCGTCGTCGATCAAGATGCCGTTGCCGACGGCCGCGCCCGCGGCCACGTCCACCACCGGCGCGTTGCTTCCCACCGGCGTGAAACGGTCTCCGGCCCAGATCGTCCTGCAGTCGCCCGAAACGTAGAAGTTGCCCACCTCCGGGCCGCTCCGCACATAATAGGGATAGGCCGTCGTCGGCACCACGGCGTGAACCGTAACGGCGTATTCCGCGCCGGGCACACTGAACGAGGCCTGGTACCAGTCCCCCGCCGCGTCGCGAAGCCACGTCGTGCCCGAGCCCCAACGTTTCACAATGAACTCGGTCGACCCGACCACCTCATCCGGCGAGCCGCCCCAGTCGTACGTGTATCCCAAACGAGTCCACGGGTAGGGCGGATTGCTGTCGGCGTCGTAGGTGTGCATCTGGTTGGCCCACCACTGGTCGAACGTGGGATAAGCCACCGACGCCTTTTCGTATTGAGTCGTGTCCCGCCCCGGTCCCAGACTCGCGCTTTCAATACGGGTGTCCTCGGCCGGGCGGAAGATCATGTCGGGGTGCACCAACAGTTCCACGATCCGGTCGTCGCTGTGATCGGTGGGCATCCCCATGTACTGCCGATACCGCAGCTCCAGGTCGTCCACCTGCCCGGTCTCGGCGCGGAAGAACTCGGCCGTCTCCCCAACGGGTGCTACCCAAACCTCGGGCCGATAACGGCTGTCGCTGTAATAGCGGTCGTATCCGGCGAAGTCGGTCAGCATCGTCATGATCAGCCGATCGCCCGACCACTCCATCCGCGAATCGCCCAGGTGGGCCAGATGGTTGAATTCTCGTACAACCTCGTTCGGCACCGTGCCCGACGTGTTCTCCACCGCCTGAACGTACCGCGGGTCGTAATCTTCGGGCCAGGCGGCCGACGCTTGCCCGGCCAAACAGACGGCCACCGCCGCGGCAACGCAGACAGACTGCGCAAGACGCGTCGATACTGGGACACCTGGGCAAATGCGGACCATGGTGATACTGGCGAGACTGCCGCGCTCGCTATCCTGTGCGAGTTGCCCATTTGCCGGAAACGGCGATTCGATAGGCTGAAACTCGATAGCGTCTTATCGGCCGTCCGTCACGGCTTCTCCAGACGACCTGCCGGCGGAAACCGCACGACCGAACGCCTCATCGGACAAGCCTTCGCCGACAACATACACCGGCGTCCCGTCCGGCCGGAACGCACCGCCCTGCACTGGTCGCCCCATCAGGTCGAGAACCCGCACGCGGTCATCGGCAATCCGAATCGGCTCCGCTCGGACGCCCTCCGGGGCCCACACGACCACAACGGTCTGCTCACCGTCGCGGAATCGATAGGCCCAAACGCCTTCGCCCAACGCCGGCCGATCGACGAACCGGCAGGTCGCTGGCAACAGCCTTGCCATCACCGCCTGGGCCGCATAAACCTTGTGGGGCTCGCCGCCGTACTCGAAAAAGATGCCTTGCAGGCTGTCGCGGTTGACGCCGTCGCAGGTCCCGGCGTGGTAGAAAATCTTCTCCACACCGCCGCCCAGCATGATCGTGTTCCAGCGAACCACGTAGGCCGCCTGAAGCCGCTCGCTCTCCAGCGGAATATTGAAACCCGAGTTCGGCATCGGCACGATCGAGGGATCGTCGTCGGCATAGTAGCCGTATTCCGTCAACCAGATCGGCTTGCGACCGCCGTGTTCGTCCATAACGGCGTTGAACTTCTCCAGCATCTCTTCCATGAACTCCGGCGGTCGGACCCTGGGATAGTGATGGATGTCGACCGCGTCAATCGAAGCCAGCCCGCCGGCCCTAAGAAACTCGGTCCAGTCGCGGGCAATTGCCGCCTCGGAGATTCCACCGATGCCCGCCAGAATCTTGCACTCCGGATTCGCGCTCCGCGCGGTCTCGGCGAACACCCGGACCCACTTCGCGTAGTCGGCGCCCGTGTAGCCGAAATCTCGCGGAAGAGAATACGACGTGTACAGCGGCTCGTTGAACACCTGCCACCACCTGATCCGGTCGCCATAGTGGCCCACCGTCTTCCGAACGTACTCCTCAAACGGCCCCTGCGCCCGCGGCGCGTAAGAGATCCGCTCGCGGTTCTTCGTATAACTGGCCGACGGGTTGTAGTCGCCCGGCGCACTCGACGACCAGTAACTCGACGGAAACGGGGCCAACCCAAGCACCTCCAGACCGTGCGATCGCGGGCGGTCGATCTGCATGTCGGTTTCGGCGAACGTGAACCGCCCCGGCTCCGGTTCCACCTCGTGCCACTTGCACGACCAGTCGCGAACCCATATCAATCCCGCTTTGCGGCACAGATCGAGCAGGTGCGGCCAGGGATAGGCGTGATTCATTCCAAACCGGGAATCGCTCGCTTCGCAGACGGGAATCGACGCCAGCCGAATCGAATCCGTGGCCGATGGCGGCTCGCCCACCACCGCGGCCTTCAACCGCATCCACCCCCGCCGCCCTTCGTCCGGCGCCAGCCGAATTGTTTGAATGCCGCTTGCTGCACTCCCTACCGGCACATCAACGGTCTCCCGCCAGATCGCGTCGTCATTGAAGTCAACGAGACTCAACTCGACCTTCACCGCCCGAGTTGCGACGGAAACCGATCGGCTCGCATGCAGCGTAAACGCAAGCGGCTCGTCCCAATCGAACACATTGCCGACTCGGTCCGTCGACAAACCGATCTCAACCGGGTCACGGGCGACAAACGGCCCGGCTTCTCCCGACGCCTCCAACTGGACGGCATCAATCCATACAGTCGCCTCAGCAGGTACCTCGGCTCCGCCCGACTCGCGAAGATCCGGCCCCACGAGCACGTAACACCATTCCGATTTCGGGGTGAAAGTGATCACGTAGCGTTGCCAGTCGGTTCCCACAGAAACCGCGCGGCTGAAATCGCCCCCTTGCAGTTGGCGGACCACGAGTTGGCACGGCGTGTCCGCTGCTGCCGCCCGCAGATAAGCCGATAGCGTATTCGGCTTGCCCGGCGTCAGTCTCATGAATCCCAGGCTGGCCGCCAGAGGGGCCCGAATCTCCTGGCGACTCAGTTCAAAATAGTCGAACCACGAAACCGGCCGGCTGTCGGGAGACAGGTCGATTCGCAGACAATGGCTGCCGTCGTAAGGATCCTGCGAATCGAGCGAGCCGAACAGGCAGTTCATGCTGCCGCCCCAGTGCGTGTTGCGGTCCAGTTGTTCCGAGCCCCAGTTGTAGGTACCGCACTCGAAACTTCCGTTGGGCACCAGGTTCGCACTCGATCCCGGCTCGAATCTCGCCCCCGGCCCATACTGCGGCCGGTCCGTCTTCACCAGTTCCGCGTCGGCCAGCCAGAGCGTCCCGGTCGAACTGAACCAGATCTGCAGGCGACTGCCGGTCGGGCAGTCCTGCGGAGCCTGAAACACGAACTCATGTCGCTTCCACTCCGCCATGGGCACAAAAGCCTCGTCCAGCCCCAGGCTCACCCAGTTGCGGGTGTCTCGCATGCCGATCTGCACGATGTCGCCCGAAACGCCTTCACCCCGAGCGCGAAAGGCCAACCGGTAGTAACGGCCGCGCTCGATCGGGATGTCCATCTGGCACAGCATGACGTGCGACGCCGGCCCGGTCGCGGTGAACGCGGTACAGGCAAGCTTCACACAGGGCCCGCCCTCTCCGTCGCGATCGATCGACAAGGTCTGCTTCACGCCCCCGTCACCAGAAGCCCGCCAGCCGTCCGGCACACCGTCCTTGTTTGCGTCCTGTTCAAAGGCTGGATTGACCAGAAGGTTGGAATTCTCGTCGGAAGCGGATGATCTGTTGGTCGCGAACGTGATAAGCAGGCAGAAAGGCACGAGAAAGGCTGGCAGGCGATTCATGGCAGGCCCCTTCATTCGGAAGTGAAACGGTTGGCGGGCAGGAAGCCAATTATCGCGCCGGCTCAATCGGGGAGCAACAGTCTCGCTTGTGCGACGCTGCGGTGTCCTCCGTATCGGACGATCGTCAGGAACGATCAGAATGACGGTAATCTACCGAATTCTCTGCTCCGCTCTGAAACGTTCAACGCACCTGGAGCGTTGTCGTGAAGCGGGATATCGCGTGGCTCGTGTGCCCACGGTCGTATCCGACGACGGGCGGACCTATCTCACCTATGTCAACGCGATTCTCGACCACCGTCGCGGCAAGCGATTCGTCTATCTTCCGGCCTACTCCGGCGCCGACTCGCTCAACGAGCACGCGGCAAGAGTCTGGGAGAATCTCGGCTACGAAGTCCGCCCCGTCGACTGCACCACCTGCTACCGCCACTTCGGCACTCTCCGCTGCCTGGTCAACGTCCTCCGTCGCGATCGCTGATCGCCGGGGTGGAAACAAACCGCCCGGTGCGAACGTGAAAACGGGACGCAACTCCCGTTTTCCGTTCTCCTGGCGCGCCTGCGCTACAACTGATCCGCCATCTTCTTGGCCTGCGTCTTGATTGCGGCCGGATCGCTGAGCGACTTGAGGGTCTCCAACTCCTTGGCCATTGCATCGCCCTTGGCGGCGTCGCTGGCCTGCAACTTCTCGACCGCTTCCTGCAGAGTCTCCACGCCGCTCCCCAACTCACCGCTTTGGGCGACTTCCTCGAGCCCCGCCTTCAGCGTCTGCTCCGGGCTGACAGAGGTCTGCTCGACCTTGACCGTCGGATCTCCGCCGCAGCCCCAAACGAGCCCGAGAACCGCAACAACCGTCAAATACTTCAATAGATGCATACCTCGTATTCCTTCTTTCCTTGGAATCGTTGCGCCGATTCAGCACCACAGAAATCATCGCGCCGCGGCGCAGTCTGCGCCGCGGCGCACTAAGACGCTAAGCGTACTCCGATCGCCCTGACTGCTAGGGCAACTGGACCGATTCGCCGCCATTGCGGCTGGTGATGCCGTGCCAGATCAGCAGGTCGACCGTTTCGGAAACAAAGCTCACCGAACCATCGGCCAAAGCGTGGTTCGCCCCGCCCGGATGCCGGCTGCGCGACGGGTACACGCCGGTGTTGTCTGGGGCGCTGCACGTACTGCACGTCGTGCCGGACGGATACTGCCAGTTCGGCGGGGCCAGTGTGTTGAACACGGAGTACGTTCCCGCATTCCTTATCCACTCGCGGCCGGAACCGCTAATGTGGCTGGTTGGCCCACCGCTAAGGCAGTTCTTCCCGTACTGATCGATTTCTGCCTGAGTGATCGGACCTTGCTGCGTCGACTGGTTCGTTGCCGTCCACGGCTGAGGCCGCGCGACATCGGTAACGGGGTTCCAAGATCCGTCGTCGTTGTCTCCCGTGAGGATTTCGCCGAACATAACGGTGTTCGACGTCCCGTCAGAGATGTCCGAAAAACTCGTGGACGTGTCGCGGCGGAACACGCCGTTCTGGCGATTGAGGGCAATACCCCAACCGATGTTCGGGCCAACACACATCGCGTAGTTCGCGTTGCCGAGATATCCAGTGTTCGGAAAGGCGCTATCGGACGGACACTTGTAGGCATTGAGCCGATTGAGCCGGTGAAGGGGGTGAACGGCGCCGTTGGAGTTAGCAAGGTAGAAATTGTTGGAAGCCGCCTTGATCGAATCGTACAGCGGCTGCTGCTCGACATACGGCAGGATCGCCGTGAACGCGCTGTAACTCTCCCAATGGCTGTAGGCGGGAGACTTGAACACATACTGGGGAAATGTCTTGAACGAGTCGTGATAGTTGTGCTCGGCAAGCGCCAATTGCTTCAAGTTATTCGTGCACTGGGAACGGCGGGCCGCTTCGCGCGCGGCCTGGACCGCGGGTAATAAGAGGGCGATCAAGATCCCGATGATCGCGATCACCACGAGCAACTCGACGAGCGTAAACGCCCGTCGCCGCGGGAAAAAGGCTTTCATAAATAGTGCTCCTGAAAAAGACATGACGAGTAAGCAAGAAAACGCACAAACACGGCGAAAAATGCGCAGATGGAAGCCCGGCACACAACGACAAGACTATATCACCATGTGACGGAGTTGTCCAGCGCCGCCCTTGGCAAGGGGAGATACCGACCGTCCCTGGAAAGGGTAATAGCGCTATCATACCAAACGCTTATGGTGGTAGAAATCGGTGGTCAGGCACCCCTCGGGTGGACTGAACAGATCGCTCCTCCAGGCAACTCAAATCCAGGCAGGCAACGCCAACAGGGTCGTGACGATGGGTATCGGGGTCAGTTCCAGCCTGGATACGCTCCCTGACAAATGGCGGGGCGTGTCTGGATCTCATGCGCAGACACTGCGGCGGCCCTAGAGGTCGCTTGACGCCGTAAGCACCACCTGCTGTATAGCCCCCGTGGCGAGACCTGTCCGCACCAAATTCGGCAATACAGCCATCGTGTCGCGAGTCGCGGAACAGCCGCAATTACCATGTACATTCGCCACCCCAGCCGCCGGCCCTTCGATTCCGTCCAGAAAAGTCTCGTTCCCGTCCACTTCTGCCTTGGATTGATCGTCGCTATCAGGGAATAGATATTCAGCCCTGCTTGACCTGGAACGGCTGCCCCACCCAAGAGCATCCCCTGGACCGGGACGGGTGGCCCTGCGTGACCATGTGAACCAATCATTGTGTGCCACTGCTTGCTTGCCAAGCAGTGCCGAGTAACGATAGACAGTCCACCCCATCACGCCCCACATGACCACCGCGGTCCTGAGTCGGTTTCCTCCTTCCCCTTCGCCCATTCACAAGAGCATCGCTTGGCAGGCAACAGCGACACACAACGAGACCCCTCAATAACCTGTCACCATCGCCAATCCCCCTGCCCGAGAAATTCCCCTGCCCCGATCTCCCTCTCAAATCCGTGATACAAACGCGCAGTTTCTTCGTTTGCCGCGAAGATTTCACGCCGCGATTTGCGCAAGTTGTTGTGTGCTGGCGTCTTGTGCTGCCAGGACTGCCGTGATGGCGGTCCGGCCGCGTTTGGTAACTTGGTAGCGGTGCGTTTTGAAAATCTTCTTGATCAATCGATACGCGCGGAGCAGACGCAATTGGCGTTTGATCTTCGCTGCTTGCCGTTTGGCTTCTGCATCGGAAAGGGAAATCGCGGCCCTTTCCGTTAAACCCCACTCCCTTTGTTCCCAAAACGCACGCCCCCAGCTTCGGCTGATTCTCCATTGCCAGATAGGCTCACCGCCACCAAGTAAATCCTCTCCTTGGGCTGCGGGCGAAGCCCTCGCTGGGTTTCATCCGTGGCCCGATTCCGCCCCTCCCCCCTCAGCAGAGAGGTTTCTGCAACGCCCCCCTGCCGACGGAGCCCCACTTACGCCCACGCCATCAGGTGTAACCACATCAGGCACACACACTTCCGTCACCCCACACCGCCCGACCCTTTTCGCAACACCCCAAACACGGCGCAAAACCCCAACGCCCCAATCGCGCCCACCGCCCGCGTCCACGTTCTCCTCTCACTCATCCGGGGGTGTTCAAAAAACCTCTTGACATTTCCTGCCCGTTTGATACCATCGTATCTATGTACACATGTATATAACCAAGCCAGACGCCGCCACACCATGCCCGACCCAGCCAACTATGCGCCCCTGCCCCGATCCCACTTCCGACCGCCCATGCCGCCGCCCGCAACTCCCTTTCCTCAATCAACGCCCGTCACCGCTCCTCAGCCGTTCCTCCTCTGCAAAAAAGCCTCCCGTCCAAACCTCTACCCGGCACCCACAAGATCGCCCCCCAAGTTAGCCAAAAGTGCCAAAAACTCGGCGCAAACAATGTCAACAATGCAAACAATGACAACAATGCAAACAACGCAACGGCTGCCGTATTCACCACGGGCTTGCCGGTCGGCGTCCAGCTCATGCTGCGAAGTCGACGCTGGAAAACCGATCCCCCCATTGTCACAATAGGCGTTCCAAACATACCGCGTAGTTCTCACGAGAAAACCGCCATGTCCTACCGCTTCCCTTGCCTGCTTGCCGTACTTTTCGCCGCGTTGATCACCGCTCCCTGCCGGGCCGAGTTGCCCCCGGCTCTCCAGGCCGCCGCCGGCGAAAGGACGATTCGCGACGATACCGTCCGGGCGTTCGTCACTCCCAAGGCCATCCTGTGGAAGTCGGACGACTCGAACGAGACGATCGTCGATGAGGACGTTCTGCTGGCAAAAGGTACGCGACAGCCGGCAACCGTTCGAGCGGGCCTCTGCACCCTCAAGAGCGTTCCCGGCCGTCCGGCACCGGCCCTGCTCTTCGACTTCGGCGTCGAGTTGCAGGGCGGGCTGCAACTGGTCATGGGGATGTCGCCCGGCAAGGAGCCGGTCCGGTTTCGCGTTCGCCTCGGCGAATCGGTCACGGAAGCCATGTCGGACATCGGCGGCGACCGCAACGCGACCAACGACCACGCCATGCGGGATTTCGAGATCGACGCGCCGTGGCTTGGCAGCGTGGAGGTGGGCAACTCCGGATTCCGCTTCGCACGCATCGACCTGCTCGACGCGGATCGGACGGTGTTTCTCAAGGAAGTGATCGCGATCGCTTCCTATCGCGATATTCCCTACCTCGGCTCGTTCAAGTGCAGCGACGAGCGGCTCAACCGCATCTGGGCGACGGGCGCGTACACGGTTCACCTCAACATGCAGCACTATCTCTGGGACGGGATCAAGCGGGACCGGCTCGTCTGGATCGGCGACATGCACCCGGAAACCATGACGATCTGCGCCGTTTTCGGTCCCGATCCGGTCGTGCCCGCCAGCCTCGACTACGCTCGCGACACGTTTCCCCTGCCCGGCTGGATGAACGGGATCAGCTCCTATTCGATGTGGTGGGCCATCATTCACCACGAGTGGTACCGCCGCTACGGCGATCTCGAGTATCTCCGGGCGCAGAAGGAGTACATGGTTCCGCTCCTGCGGCAATTCATGGCCAAGATCAACGACAAGAACGAGGAGCAGCTCGACGGCCACCGGTTCCTCGACTGGCCGTCGTCGGAGAACAAACCGGCGATCCACGCGGGGCTTCAGTCGATGATGGTCATGACGATGGAGGCCGGGGCCGAGATGTGCCGCGTATTGGGCGAGCCCGAGTTGGCCGACGAGTGCCGGCAGTCGGCCGCTCGGCTCCGCCGCCACGTGCCGGATCCGAACGGCTCGAAGCAGGCCGCCGCCTTGATGGCCCTGTCGGGACTGGCCCCGGCGGAGAAGATGAATCGGGAGTATCTGGCGGTCGACGGTTCGCAGCGGATGTCGACTTTCTACGGCTACTACATCCTCGAAGCCATGGCCGCGGCCGGGAACCATCAGGGGGCAATCGACTGCATTCGCGAGTATTGGGGCGGCATGCTTGACCTGGGAGCGACGACATTCTGGGAGGATTTTGACCTCGACTGGACGAAGAACGCGGGACGGATCGACGAGTTCACTCCCGAGGGCAAGAAGGACATCCACGCCGACTTCGGCAACTACTGCTACAAGGGTTTGCGGCACAGCCTCTGCCACGGCTGGGCTTCAGGGCCGACGGCCTGGATGAGCCGTCACGTGCTGGGAGTCACGATTGCCGAACCGGGCGGCAAGCGAATTCGCATTGAGCCGCACCTGGGCGACCTGGGTTGGGCCGAGGGGACGTTCCCCACGCCGCACGGGGTCGTCAAGGTCCGGCACGAGAAGCGATCCGACGGGTCGGTGGCTACCACCTTCGAGGCGCCCGAGCAGGTGGAAGTGCGACTTGCGGGCAAGTGAGTTTCGAGGCGTGCCCTGGATGCCCGACTGATGCGTTATCCCATCCGACTCCAACTGATGTTTGCCACACTCCTGGTTGCGACTACGGCCATTGTGCTGGCCTGCGCGGCGAGCGTTTATCTGGGCGTTTCGGCTGCTGCCCGAGGCAAAGCGGAAGAGCTCAGCCGAATCGAGAAGATGATGTCGCAGGCCAGTTTTCGGTTGACGGACAATGTGCTGCGGCAGATGCGGGGGCTGTCGGGTGCGGAGTTCGTGCTGCTGGATGCCGATCGCGACGTCGTCTCGGCGACGATCGAACTGGGCGGCGAAGATCGAGACGTTTTGAAGTCGAAACCGCCTCGCCGGCCGCTCGACAGGCTGGAAGAGGCTTCCGAGGTTCGGCTTGCCGGGCGCGCCTATTTCGGGCACGTCATTCCGGTGGCTCGCGAGGCGACACCTTCTGCGGGCCGGCAACTGGTCGTGCTCTACAGCAAGGATCAATGGTGGGCGGTTGCCCGGCGAGTGGCTTTGCCGATCGTCGCGGCGGGGTTCGTGGCCATTCTGCTGGCGGTTGGGCTGACAACTCTGATTGCCGGTCGGCTGGTGCGCCCAATCCAGGTCCTCAAGGCCCAGTCCGAACGAATCGCCGCGGGTCAGTTCGAACCGGTCGCCCTGACGCCGCGGAACGACGAACTGGCCGACCTGGCAAGCTCGATCAATCGGATGACGGAGCGGCTCAAACAGTACGAGCAGGAGGTCCGCCAGAGCGAGCAGCTTCGCACGCTCGATCAGCTCGGAGCCGGCATGGCCCACACGTTGCGGAATGCCGCCACGGGAGCCCGCCTGGCGATCGAGATCTTCCAGCGGAAGAATCCGGACAGGGCCAACTCCGAATCGCTCGGCACGGCTCTCCATCAGCTCGAACTCATGGAGTCGTTCATTCAGAAGTTCCTGCGTCTGGGACACCGGTCGCCGCAGACTCCCGCACGGCTCGATCTGGTCGAAGTGATGGACGGGGCTCTTCAATTGGTGCGTCCGGCGTTCGACCATGCACACGTGCGTCTGGAATCCCGGAGCCCTTCGGATGCGGTTTTCGTGAAAGGCGATCCGGAATCCTTGCGGGAACTGGCGTTGAACCTTCTACTGAATGCACTCGAAGCCACCGGAGGAACCCGCAGCAGCGACGCCTTCGTGCGTCTGGAGACGAGTGTGCCGGAACCGGGCGCGGCCGAGATCTGCGTCACCGACTCCGGCCCGGGGCCCGCCCCTGCCACGAGCCGGCACATGTTCGAACCCTTCGTGTCGGAGAAGCCGGAAGGCACGGGGCTGGGGCTCCACCTCGCCAAACAGATTGCCGAGGCTCACGGCGGGTCGATTGACTGGAAGCGTGAGGACGGCCTGACGAAGTTCCTCGTGCGGATTCCGCTTGCCACCACGGAAGACCGATCATGACGCGCGTATTGATCGTCGACGACGAACAGAGCATCTGCTGGGGATTATCGCAACTGGTTTGCGATATGGGGCACGAGGCGCAGACGGCCGCGTCTGCCGAAGAAGGGCTGGAAGTCGCACGCCAGGCTCCTCCCGACGCCGTCGTGCTGGACGTGCGTCTTCCCGGTATGGACGGCCTGGAAGCCATGGAGCGTTTTCGCGAGATCCTCGGCGCGGTACCGATCATTGTGGTCACGGCCTACGGGGGCCTCTCGACGGCGGTTACGGCGGTGCGAAACGGGGCGTTTGACTACCTCACCAAGCCGTTCGACTTGCGGACTGCCGAACATACGATCGGGCGGGCGCTGGCGAGCACCAGGATTGCGGTCGAACGTCCGGCGACCGCCGAGGCGATCGAACAGGGGCAGATTGTCGGTGCGTCGCCCGCCATGCAGGAAGTGTTCAAACGCATCGCCTTGGTGGCCGCCTCGGAAACGTGCGTCCACGTGCGCGGCGAGAGCGGCACGGGCAAAGAGCTGGCTGCTCGGGCGATCCATCGCCACAGCCGCCGGGCCGACGGCCCGTTCGTGGCCGTCAACCTGGCCGCGATCAGCCCGGCCCTGGCCGAAAGCGAGTTGTTCGGCCACGTTCGCGGGGCGTTCACGGGCGCGGAAGAAACGCGCCGGGGGCTGCTGGCACAGGCCGACGGCGGCGTCATCTTTCTCGACGAGGTGGCCGATATTCCCCTGGCGCTTCAGGTCAAGCTGCTCAGGGCACTCGAGCAGGGGGAAGTGCTTCCGGTAGGCTCGAACCAGCCGGTGCGATCCGATTTTCGGGTGATCTCGGCGACCCATCAGAATCTTCCGGCACTGGTGGCCAAGGGTATTTTTCGGCACGATCTCTATTTCCGCCTGGTAGCTTTCGAGATCGAGATGCCCCCCCTTCGCGATCGCCGGGGAGATATTCGCCTGCTGGCCGAGCATTTTCTGGGGCTTCTGGCCGCCAAATCGGGCCAGACGCCGCCCTGCCTTTCGCAGGAAGCGATCGCCGAACTTGAACGTTTGCCGTGGTACGGCAACGTGCGCGAACTCCGCAATGCGATCGAACATGCCGTGGTGCTTGCCCGGGGCGGAGTGATCGCCGTCGAGCACCTGCCGCCGCCGGCGACGGCTTCAATGACAGCCGCCGCCGTTCACGGCGAAGCCTTGCCCGCCCTGATCCGGCAATGGACCGAGAGCCAACTCGACGCCCAGGATGTGGACGACCTCTATGAGCGTTTGCTCCGCATGGTCGAGCCGCCCATGCTCAAAGCGGCGATGGCCCATTTCCACGGCCAGTGCGCCACGGCGGCCCGGCATCTGGGACTGCATCGAACCACGCTCCGCAAGAAGCTGGAACAGTACGGGATCGAGGACGAATGAATGTGTTGGAGGGACTCTAAGGTGAGTGGCTGGGATCTGACGAGACACTACTCTCGCTTCAACCGATCTCCAAACACCTTCTGGAACTTCTCGACCTTCGGCGCAATCACCGCCCGGCAGTAGCCCTGGTTCGGGTTGTCGCGGAAGTAGTTCTGGTGGTAGTCCTCGGCCTTGTAGAAGTTCTTGTACGGGGTGAGCTCCGTCACAATCGGGCTGGACAGGATGCCGGATTCGTCGAGCTTCTTCTTGGACTCTTCGGCCAGGGCTCGCTGTTTCTCGTTGTGGTAGAAGACGGCCGAGCGGTACTGGGTGCCCACGTCGGCGCCCTGGCGGTTGAGGGTCGTGGGGTCGTGGGTCTTCCAGAAGACGTCGAGAAGCTGCTCAAAGGAGATGACTTCGGGCCGGAAAGTGACCTGGCAGACTTCGGCATGGCCGGTCGTGCCGGTGCAGACGTCCTTGTAAGTCGGGTTTTCAACCGTCCCCCCGGAGTATCCGGGCGTCACCGACTCGACTCCCTCAAGCCGCTGATAAACGGCTTCGACGCACCAGAAGCAGCCGGCGCCCAAGGTGACCGTCTCCAGGCCGTCGTCGGGGGCCGGATCGGGCGAAGGCGCGGTCTCGGTCTGGGCGGGCGGGTCGACATCTTCTGCTTTGCTCACGGGTTGATTCTCCGCGGTGGCCTGACGGTTCGCTCGTGTGCACGCGGTCGTCACTGCAAGGGCGAGGCACAGGAGTCCGGTGCAGCCGAGATAGCGGGCGACGTATCGCAAGACGGATTTCTCCAGAGTGGCGGCTGTTGGGGGACTGTCACCATTATTGCAGTCCGACGCCCACAGAGTAGACGGCGGCCCAGATTCTCCGGCGATCCTTCAGAGCCAACTCGAAGCTGCACCAGCCTTATGTGGGCGCGTCGTGAGTCGCGATCTCGCCGGACACGGTGCTCCCCGGCACGGCCCATCCCCCTGCCGTACTGCCGGGTACCGCCCATCCCGTAGCCGTGTTGCCCGGCGCCGTTGGGTACGGCGCAGTGCTGTTTGGCGCGGTGCTGTTCGGCGCTCCCAAGTTCCGCGCGCTATTGCCCGCAGAGGGCCAGCCGACAATGAGGACGCAGACGACGACCAGGGCAACACAGCCCAGGATCAGGAGCGTTGCTCCATCGAATCGTGAAGCCATGGGAAGTACTCCTTAGATTTCGCGGAGAGAATGGTGGGTGACACCTGCCGGGTGTCACTTCTGCAAAGGAACCGAGGTGTTTCCCTTCAAAAGGCATGCCGAGCGCGCAGCGCCAGCGCATCGCACCCATGTTGTGTGAAAAACATCCACCGCCTTTTCCACTTCGCACCCGGCAGGTGCGAGCCACGGGGCGAGTGGTCGCCCCGCCCGCTATTTCTCTGTTTCGACTGCGATGATGTCGACGGTCATCGAACGCCCGGGCAGGCCGACCCCGTGGACCATCAACTTCGAGGCCGCCGGCGGACGCGTTTCGTCGAATACGATGAACCGCGTCTTGTCGATCCAGCGGGCGGCGTCGTCGTCGCTCGTGAAGTAGGTGGCCCTGACCAGGTGACGCATGTCGCTGCCGTGCTTCGCCAGGATCTCTTTCAACTGGCCGAACAGGTCGTCGGCCTGCGGCTGGCCTCGAGTCGGTTTGCTCGAGTACAGGCCGGAAATGAAAATCTGCTGCTTGGCCCGCATCAGGCCCACCCGGCTGAAGGTACTATCGGGGCGAAATTCGGGCGGATCGAAGTACTCCACGCCCTTCGCCGGCTTGTCGGAAGGAGGCAGTTGGGCGACCATCTCGATCTCCACCGGCATCGAGGCCAGCCATTCCACGAAGACCACGGGCGGTGTCGGTTGATCGGGGAAGAACGCTTGAATCTCGGCGAGCACGTCCTGGGCGGGGGTAACCGGGTTCAAGAACACTCGGACCTGCACCACGTCCTTGGGCGAGAGCTTCAGTTGTTCGAGCGTCTTCATCAACCTGGTCATCGACTTAGTTGTCGGCAACGTCGTGAGCGAGAAGACCTCCGGATTGCCGGAGAGGTAGGCGATGCCTCCGGCCGGAAGTACCGCGGCATCGGCACACTTGTCGTTGCCGGCCACGGTCTTGCAGCGTTTCAGAGTCACCGTCTTGCCGGCGTCGGCGGCCCCGGCGACGGCATCGACGGCCACCAACGCGCCCTGCTGAGGCAGCGGCGTCAGGATCGAGGTGGTCGCGGGGCGAACCGAGGCGTCCAGACGCTTGGCCAGTTGTTCATGGAAATCTGCCACGATCGCCTGGGAAAGGGCGTAGACGTTGACCCGAATGAGCTTGTCCAGGCCCGACCCGGAGTCCTTCAACACGGCCTCTAAATTCGTCAGAACCTGCTCGATCTGTTTCTCAGCGGACCCTTCGCCCACAAGCTTCCCCTCACCGTCCATCGCGTAGAGTTGGCGCGTGTAGACCAGCGGCATCTCGTCGACAATCACGGCAGACATCCAGATGCCCTTGGGGGCCTCGGCGGGAGCGGTGACGGGGACGTATTGGATCGACGGCTTCTGCGTTTCCTCCGCGGCCGGGCAATGGGCGGTCGCGATCGCGCAGCAGGCCGCCGCAAGGGCCAGAATGACTTGCCGCGTCACCGGCTTGTTTCTCGGTTGTGCGTATTTCATGGATTGAAGTTCCTGGTATTCGGTCAGGTATCTACATTGTGACAGTGGCCCGTTTGCCGGAACGCAGGCATACAGACTGCCAATGTCCGGCGAAGGTTATTGGTCGGCTCTGGAGAGCCAAGCTACTACAGGGTCGGCTCTGGAGAGCCAACCTGCGGGAGGCGCTCTAAACTTTGCTGGGGAGTTCGTAGGGTTTACGGCGCTCGAAGTCGAGGTACGAGTTAGCCTCCTCGTCGCCGGGAAAAACCTCCTTTTCCGGATCCCATTTCAGGCGGCGTCCCAGCCGGCGGGCGATGTTGCCCAGGTGGCACAAGTTGGCCACGCTGTGGCCGTTTTCGATCTTCATAATCGGGTCCTTGCGACTCACGACGCAGTCGAAAAAGTTGTGCATGTGGTTGTCGCTCTCGTAGACGCGGACCGCGTCCGACGGCAGCGGATCCTTGTCGAGGTCGACCGGGTCGCACTCGTAGCCCTCGCGGAAGATCGTGATTTTGCCTTTGTCGCCGATGAACGTTCCCCCGCCGCCCAACTTCTTGTCTCGGCTGGTCAGCGACAGCACCACGCCGTTGGCATACTTGTAGTGGATAAAGGTCTTCGAGCAGAGAGCGTCGCCGCGGGCGGGCGATTCCGGCTCGTGGTAGGTGACCGTTTCCATCTTCTCGGCGGGTTCCACCCACACTTCGACCGGGCCGCTCTCGTCCATGTCGAGGCCCCAGTGGACCATGCTCAGCCCGTGGCAGCCCCAGTTGGGCAACTCGCCGCCGGAGTAGGGCCGGAACGACATCCACCCCGGTCCCACTGCGCATTTTTCCGCGGGGAACGGGGCGTAGTACCCCTCCGGATTATAGGGGGCTCGCGACACATACAGATCGGTGTGGTACGGCACCACCGGGTTCGGCCCGCACCACGCGTCCCAGTTGAGTTCTTCGGGAATCGGCTGGGCGGGAAAATCGCACTCCCACGCGCTGGGGTAGTTGTAGCCGATGACTTGCCGGATCTTGCCGATCCGTCCGTTGCGGATCAACTCCACGGCCTTTCGCGTCGTCGGGTGGGATCGCTGCTGCTCGCCGGTCTGGAAAATGCGTTTGTACTTGCGAACGGCTTGGATCATCATCTGTCCTTCGGCGATCGTATGACCCAAAGGCTGCTCCCCGTAGATATCCTTGCCCGCCTGGCAGGCGTGGATGCAGGGGAGGTAGTGCCAGTGCTCCGGGGTGGCGTAGACGACGACGTCGACATCCTTCTGGTCCAGCAGCTTGCGATAATCCTGGTACTGGTATCGACTGCTGACGCCGTGGACCATGCCCCATCGGAAGGTGCGTCGCAGATTGAAATCGGCGAGGGCGACGATCCGGGCGTGGGCGGGCGGGGCGCCCTGCCCGCCGATTCCGGCCATCAACTGCCCGTTGCGCCGCCCGCAGCCGATGACCCCGATGCCGATCCGTTCGTTGGGGCTGCGGGCCAGCTTCTGCGATTCCGGCGAAGGGGCTGCACCGTCGGCCGACGAAGGCATGGGCGGATACGCGCAGGAAATAAACGCGGGCAACGCCAACGTCGCCCCTGCCATTTCGGCGAGCATTTTTCGTCGAGTGGTTTTTCTCTTCTCAGGCATGAGAGTTTCCTTGGGTTATCGGGCAGGTCCCCGCAGTTGGTGGGACTTGGACTGGTATGGCTCATACTAACCCGAAGCGCAGGCGAAGACAGACGACTGTCTTTGGTTGCACTTCGGGTTCGTGTGGGAAACAGGCTGGATTTCAGCACTAGCGGTGGCTGAGTTGGAATACCCTCTGTTCTCACTTGCGCTTCGGGTTGGTATTGGAGAGGCTAGGCCTTGTTCATGGCCGTGTAGACTTTGCGAATCGCCGCGATGATATCCTTCACGTCGTCGTCGCTGTAGTTGGGGTCCATGATCACGCCGCCGTGGCGTCCGAGGATGTCGATCGTCCGCGGGCAGCACGCGCTGCCGTATTGGATCGCCTTTCCCTCGGGCGTATTGAACGAGGGCCAGTTCGGATCGATGGTCACCTTGTTCTCGATCCGCGCGTCGGTGGGCAGAATTGCCGAACCGGCAGGTCCGCCGGCGCTGATTCCTTCCGCCCGCATAGCACGCAGGAACTGGTCTCGGCGCTCGCGAGTGCCCATGTCGAGGAAGACGCCGACGCCCAGATCGCCGTCGACGTCGGGGGTCTTTCGTAGTTTGAGCCCGGGCAGATCGGCGATTCCTTCGCGGACCTTGCGATAGTTCTTTCGCAGGCCGGCGCAAATCGTTTCGAGCTTGGTCAACTGGCCCTTGAGAACGGCGCCGGTGAACTCGTTCATGCGGAAGTTGCAGGAGGCGAAGGCCGCGAGCAACCCGCCCTTGAGATCCTCCTTGTACGGCGACCGGATCGACCCGACGTCGTGGAAACGAACGGCCCGCTCGAAGAGTTCCGGGTCGCTGGTGACCACGGCGCCGCCTTCGCCGGCGGTGATGCTCTTGCTGAGCTGGAAACTGTTGATGCCGATGTCGCCGATCGCGCCGACGTACTTGCCCTTGTACTTGCCTCCCAGGCATTGGGCGCAGTCCTCGAGCACAATCAGTTTGTGCTTTTTCGCGATCTCCAGGATCGGATCCATGTCGGACGTGGTGCCCTGCAAGTGAACGGCGATGATCGCCTTGGTGCGGGGCGTGATCCTGTGCTCGATGTCGCTTGCGTCGATATTGAACGAATCGTCGATTTCGGCGAATACCGGCAGGGCGCCCGACAGGACAATGGCATCGTAGTCGGCATACCAGGTCCATGCCGGGAGGATCACTTCGTCCCCCGGCCCGATCTCCATCGCTGCCATGGCCGTAAACAGGGCGGTCGTCCCCGAAGTAACTCCGATGGCGTGTTTCACCCCGATGTGGGCCGCGTAGGCCTTTTCAAACTGGAGCGACTTGGATTCTCTTGCGCTCCAGCGGAAGGGCGCCCTCGACTCGAGCACCTCGATCAGTTCTTGCTTCTCGACGTCGTCGTAGAACTGGGGCCCGTAGGGCTGGTGGTGCAGCGTTTGTTTGCGAACGGGCGTCCCTCCGTCGACCGCAAGCTTCTCCGTGCTCTCGGCGGCACGGGCAGTCGGCGCTGCCGCCGAGCCTGCAAGAATGGAGGCGGCGCTGGTAGCGCCGACGGCTGCCAGGAAATCCCGGCGACTCGTGTTTCGCGTATTCATGGTACTGTCTTTCCTCATTGAAGGCTGTTGTCTACACCAACTTGGCGCTGTGGGCGTGGATTCTCCGAATCGCTTCAATAATATGATCGATATCGCCGCGATTCGCCAGCAGCAGGTTCTGAGACAGCCCCACGGTTGTGGCGCACACCTGGCGATTGCCCTTCAGGTCTTTGAAAGCCTCGCGATACTCTTTCAGCCGCTTCTCGGGGAACAGCCGCTTGAAACCGCGCGAGGCAATCGCCTCGTCGAGCAGGCCGTCGTTGTACTGCTCACCGTAGACGGAGCTGCACGGAATTCCCTCCGCACGAAGGGCACGCATGAACTTGTCGTGCGACAGCCCGTTGAACTGGGTCGCATCGTATCGCATCGGGAACAGGTGCCACACCGCCCGGCTGTTCTCCGGCAGCCTGGCCGGTTCGATCCCCGGGATGTCCTTCAGTCCGGCGATCAGGTGATCGGCGTTCTGGCGGCGGATCTCGGTCTCCTTGACCAGCTTGTCGAACTGCTGCACGAGCATGGCGGCCTGGTAGTGCTGCATGCGGAAGTTGCTGCCGCGGGTGAAGCAGCCGCTCCCCTTGAATGTTCCCACGGACCGGCCGCAGTTGTGGAAGGCGGAGCACCGATCGATCAGCTCGTCGCTGTTGCTGGTGACGGCCCCCCCCTCGCCCGACGGGATGTGCTTGGAGTTCTGGAAACTGAAGCAGCCCAGGTCGCCGAGCGTGCCGCACTTCTGACCCTTGTATTCGGCCAGCCAGGCCTGGCAGGCGTCTTCGACGACGCCGAAGCCGTGCTTCTTGGCGATCGCCTTGATCGGATCCATATCGCACGGCATGCCGAAGATGTGGACCGGCAGGATAAGGCGGGTTCGATCCGTAATCCGGCTCTCGATCGTGGCCGGATCCATCGTCAAGGTTTCCGGGTCCGTGTCGGCAAAAACAGGCAAGGCCTTGTGGAGCAGGATCACGTTGTACGTGGCAATAAAGGTGTAAGGAGACACGATCACTTCATCGCCCGCATCAAGGCCGATGGCCTGCAGGGCGGTGATCAGCGCGGTCGTGCCGCTGGCGGTGCCCAGGCAGCGTTTGGCTCCAAGGAGTTTGGCATAGCCGGTTTCGAATTCGGCGATGCTGCCGCCGCCGCTGCCGCGATACCAGTTCCCGCTGCGCAGGATTTCGAGAATCTTGGGTTCCCAGGCCTCGCGCCACTCGGGCCATTTGGGCCAGCTCCCTTGGTGAACCGGCGTGCCGCCCAGCGCGGCCGGCTTGTCGGCATCCGCCGCCAGCGCCGACGGCGCACGGCGGAGTCGGAGCCCTGCGAGCAAGGCGGAACCCGCCGCCGCGGCACGCACAAATCCTCGTCGAGTCACACTATCTTTCACGGTATCAACTCCTTCTGGACTTTTTCTGTCTTAGGTCGGTAGCTTTCTCACACGGCATAGTGGCGTGCCACTTTGCGAATGGCCTCCGCCACGCCCAGGACGTATTCTTCCGTCATATGCTCGTAGATGGGCACGCGGATATTCGTCACCAGAATCTCCTCGGCTTCAGGGCACTTGTGTTTGGTGAAGTCCATGTCGGTAAGCCCCATCTCCTTGACGGGCCAGCGCCCGGCGAAGAATCCGTGGTTCTGGAAGACCGGCTCCTGGTAGAGCGGGTACTTGATGTAACCGCCCTGGACCGTGGCGCCTTCGGCCTGGAGGGCCTTGACGAACTCGGATCGCCCGCACTTGAACGCCTCGGGGCGGATGCGGAACATGTAGAACCAGTAAACGGCACGGTCTTCCGGACGGACGTCGTGGGGAATGATCCCCGGCAGATCGGCGATCTTCTCGGTGAGCAGGTTGCCCAGCTTGGCACGCTTCTGGACGATCTCCTCCAGCCGGGTGAGCTGGGCGGCGGCCACGGCGGCCTGGGGCTCGCTCATGCGGTAGTTGGTGGCAAAGCCGTCGAAGCCGCCCCACTTGGAACGATTGCCACCCTTGTCTCCGTACTTCTGCAGCAAGGGGCCAAACCGTTCGTCGCTCGATCCGACCATGCCGCCGTCGCCGCAGGTGATGTGCTTGGAGTTCTGCAGCGAGAAGCAGGCAATGTGCCCGACCGTACCGATGGGCCGGCCCCGATACTTGGCGCCCCACGCCTGGGCACAATCCTCGATGAGAATCAGGTTGTGGCGATCGGCCAGGGCCTTGAGGGCGTCGAGATCGCAAGGGTTGCCCGTCAGATGGACCGCGATGATGGCCTTCGTCTTGGGAGTGATCCGTCGCTCGACGTCCGCCACGTCGAGATTGTAGGTGCCCTCGCCGAGGTCGGCGAAGACCGGCACCGCCTGCTGGTAGATGATGCCGATCACGGTTCCGATGTCGGTGATCGGCGACGTGATCACCTCATCCCCCAAGCCGATTCCGGCCGCCGCCACCGCAATGTGAATCGCCGCCGTACCCGAAGAGCAGTTGTGCGCGTACTTGACCGGACAGAATTCCTGGAACCGCTGCTTCAGGATTTCAGTCTGCGGTCCCTTCCAGTAGAACAGCGAGCTATGCTTCAGCATCTCCTGGAGTTGCTTCTGCTCCACTTCGCCCCAGCGCGGCTGGGAAGGAGGCACCGCCTTGACCGCCTTCTCGCCGCCATCGACTGCAAGCTTCGACGTCTCCTCAGCGGCCCTGCCTCTTGTAGCCGCACTCGCCAACACCAGACCCGAAGCCCCGGCAACGAAATGACGCCGTGACATGGAATTCTTCTCACTCATTTCCCAACCCTTCCTTTCAATGTGCAACGACAAGCCATTCCCAGCTTCCCGTAGAATATACGAGAATTCTGGACCTTCCAGTACGGAATGCGCAATTCTCTTACCGTTTTGCGACAGCGACCCGATCCGGACGCCTTGCGAAAGAACGATAAGATTGCGCACAATGGGACGCAAGCCTCCCCTACTCCGGGTGGAGAGGGTGTATCGGGCCGAAAGGCTCAGGCAGGCGGACGATAGAAGTCTGCCAGCCGGACGCTCCAGGATAGGAAAAAGGCGTGGAACAGCCCCGTCGAATCGCCCTGCTTCTCGACCGTGGTTTGAGCTTCGTTCGCGAGGTCATCCGGGGGGTGCGGGTGTACGCCGCCAGCAAACCCAACTGGATCCTGCGCGATGCGCCCCCCAATATCCGCCTCGTTTCCCAGGTTCGTGACTGGAAGCCCCACGGGATCATTGCCGGACTCGTCCTCCTCCGGGTGGCCCAGGAACTGATCCGCCTGCGGATACCCTTGATCGACACCGCCCACACGTTGCCGGGCCTCGAGGTGCCCACGGTCGACGTCGATCACACGGCCGTCGGGCGTCTGGCCGCGGAACACTTCCTCGAGCGGAAGTTCGACCGATTCGGCTTTTTCGGCAGCGAAGCGGCGGCCTATTCGCGAGCCCAGGAGGCCGCCTTCTGCCAGCGTGTGGCTTCGGAGGGCCACATGGTCTCCTCATGCTACACGGAGTATCTCGCCGATCTCACCACCGCCGCCCTATGGAAGAAGTCGACGCAGAAGGCGCAGCGGTGGCTACGCCAACTGCCCAAACCGGTCGCGGTTCTCTGCTGCGAGGATGCCCCCGCCCGCTACCTGGCCGACGTGTGCAGTCAAATGGGCCTCCGGGTGCCCGAAGACGTCGCGTTGCTCGGAGTCGGCAACGACGATCTGGATTGCCGGTTGACCCAACCTGCACTGTCCAGCGTCGCCGTGCCCTCCGAGCGAATCGGTTTCGAGGCGGCTGCCTTGCTCGACCGGCTCATGTCCGGCAGGCCTGCACCGCAGAAACCACTGCTGTTGCCGCCTTTGCACGTGGTTACCCGCTACTCTACGGATATCCTGGCCATCGAGGACGAGACGATCCAGGCTGCCCTTCAGTACATTCGCGAGCATGCCTGGGAGGTGATGAGCGTCAACGACCTGGCCAACGGCATCGCGGTCGGTCGCCGGCTTCTCGAACGCCGGTTTCGTTCGGTCCTCGGTCGCTCAGTACTGGACGAAATCTGCCGGGTGCGGGTCGAGCGGGCGAAGGAACTCCTTACCGACACTCATCTGCCCATCACGACGATCGCCAGCCGAGCAGGTTTCCCCAGCGCCCGCCGTCTGGACGTTGTCTTCGCCAAGCAGACGGGCCTCTCCCCCAGAGAATATCGCCGGCAGTCGCAGGCCCGGTGATGCGGATTCTCACCCGCCTCGACCACCCCTCCACCGGCAAGGTTTTCATCGCCATTTCTCGCCACCGCACCGCCGACCGCCCAAGCCGTCGGCCCAACTCACATAACCAGAAGGACTTAGCAGAAGGACCGTCAATCGCCGATCCCCGCATTCTGTATCCCATCCGACAACATCGTAACCCATTAGCCGCAACACGATAACTGTCACCGTTCGATGGGCCAATCGATCGACAAGTGCATCAATCGCCAACACAGCCCACAACCATTTGCCCGCAGCAAATCGGTGGTCTTCAACGACCTTCCCCTTGATGGCGTGCTTCCCACCGCTCTCCTTGCGTTGCAGCACCGCTTCGATTAGGTTGCCTTGGATTCCCCACCTCCAGACCCGCCCCGCCGCCCCTTGCCAAGGAGTTTCTCCATGCGCTCCGCAATCGTCCTGGCCATCATGTCCGTCCTGCTGTCGCCCCCGCCACTCGCCCTTGCTGCCGACGCCTCCGAACCGTTCCCCTTCGTCATCTCCTACGACGCACCCGACAACGCGACCAACATCTCCGCCTGGCTGCCCAAACCGGCGGGTGGAAGCGGCTTCGTCCGCAACGCCGCGGGACGCCTGGCGACCGACGCCGGCCCGATCCGCTTCTGGGCGACCAACCTCTGCTTCGACGCCTGCTTCCCCACCCGCGGCGACGCCGAGAAACTCGCCGCACGCATGGCGAGAATCGGAATCAACTGCGTCCGCATGCACCACATGGACTCCCGCTCCATCTGGGGCGACAGCGAAAACAAAACCATCATCGACCCCCAGCGGCTTGACGCCCTCGACTACTTGATCTACCAGCTCAAGCAGAACGGCATCTATACCAACATCAATCTGCACGTCTCGCGAACCCTCGGCGATAAGGAAGGTTTCCCCCTCGCCGACCAGCGGCCCAAGTACGACAAGGGCATCGGCAACTTCGAGCCGCAAATGATCGAACTCCAGAAGAAGTACGCCCGCGACCTGCTGACCCACGTCAATCCCTACACCAAGACGGCCTACTGCAATGAACCGGCCGTTGCCATGGTCGAAATCAGCAACGAAGACGCCCTGTTCACCACCTGGAACTCGGGCGACCTCGACGACTTGCCCGATCCTTACGCCACGATCTATCGCGGGCTCTGGAACGCCTGGCTCGCCAAGAAGTACGCCTCCACCGCCGCTCTCAAGAAAGCCTGGAACGTCGGTGCTACGCCCCTGGGCGACGAACTGCTGGCCGACCCCGACTTCCAGCAGCCGATGGGCAAGGCCTGGTCAATCCAGACCGACGCCCAGTCGAAAGTCGACGCGTCCGTCACCGGCGACGGCCCCGACGGCCGCCGAGCCCTGCGAGTGGCGATCGAGCAGATGGGCCGCGAGTCGTGGATTCCCCAACTCTGGCACGCACGCCTTGCCGTCAAGAAGGATCAGCCTTACACGCTCAGCGGCTACGCTCGCGCCAGTGAGCCGCGAAAGCTGGGCGTCAACTGCATGATGGCCCATGAACCGTGGCAGCGGCTCGGCCTGTCGAGCAGAATCGACGCCGGCGCCGAGTGGACCCCGTTCCGGCTGACCTTCGTCGCCCAGGCCGACGACGACAACGTCCGCGTCAGCTTCAGCGAGTTCCAGCCGGGCGTCTACGAACTGTCGGGCGTCTCGTTCCGCCCCGGAGGAATCGTCGGGCTCGAACCCGGCCAGAAACTCGAAGACGCATCCGTCCCCGTCGTCACCCGCGGAAGCCTCAACCTCACTGAGACGGCACGCCACGACTTCGTCGACTTCATGTGGGACACCGAGTACGACTACTGGGTCGGCATGTATCGCTTCCTCAAAGACGATCTGAAACTGAAATCGATTGTTTCCGGGACCCAGTTAAACTACGGCCCCGCCACGATTCAGGCCCGGCTCGACTACCTCGACGCCCACTCCTACTTCCACCACCCCAGCTTCCCCGGCCGGCCTTGGGATTCCCGCGATTGGTACGTCCGCAACCTGGCCCTGGTCAATTCCGACGACGGCGGCACCCTCACCCGGCTCGCCACTCGCCGCATCGCCGGCATGCCCTACACGGTCAGCGAATACAATCACCCGGCCCCCAACTCCTACGCCGCCGAAGGCTTTCCCATGATCGCCGCCTTCGGCCGCTTCCAAAAGTGGGACGGGATCTTCACTTTTACCTACTCCCACAGCCAAGAGTTTGAACCCGACCGCATCACCGGCTTCTTCGACATCAAAGGCGACCCGGCCAAGATCGCCCACCATATCGCCTGCGCCGCCCTCTTCCTCCGAGGTGACGCTGCCGAAGCCAGGTCGACGATTCAGGTCGATTTGGATTCCGAACGGGAACGCGACATACTCCACCGAACCATCAATCCTCGCAGCCTGACGGCCGAGAATCTGGGCCTCGACCTGGACATGGCCATGTTGCATGCCGTGGCGTTGAATCTCGATCCCCAGACCGAAAATGAACTACCTCTTGGTTTGGAGAGCACCAAACAGATCGCATCCGACACGGGTCAGCTTCACTGGGACTTCAGCCAGCCGGATGCCGGCTTCTTCATCGCGGACACGCCCAAAACGAAGGTCTTCACCGGTTTTGTCCGCGGGCGGACGTTTGCCTTGGGCGACGTTCAGTTGAAAGTCGGCAAGACCAAACGCGACTGGACGACGATCACCATGACTGCCCTCGACGGCGCCGACCTCCGCTCCCCCGGCCGAATTCTCCTGGCAGCCACGGGCGACGTGCAGAACTCGGGCGCAGAACTCCAGGACCTCGGCGGCGACCGCGTTACCCTGAGCAACCGCTGGGGCGAGGCTCCCATCCTCTGTGAGGGCATCCCCGCCGCCCTGACCCTGCCGGTTGATTCCGGCAAGGTCCGGTTCCACGCCCTCGACCCGTCGGGCAACCGCAAGGCGTCAATCCCCGCCCAGTCCCAGGCCGGCAATTGCCTCCTCGAAATCGGTCCGCAACACAAGACAATCTGGTACGAAATCGAAATCCTTCCCTAGCCAGCCGAGTGGGAGCAACAGTCCGCCCGGGTTGTCCCTGAACTTCACTCGCGTCCCGTGTGTCCTACCCGTCGACCTATACGTCATTCCCGCGAAGGCGGGAATCCAGAACATGGCCGGTCTTGTCCGCCGGTGACTGAAACATCGTTCCCCCGCAGGCGGAATCCAGAAGCATGTTCACGGTCCTTTGGGATAACGACGGCGTGCTCGTCGACACGGAAGGCCTCTATTTCCAGGCAACCAAAACGGTTCTCCAAACCGTCGACGTCGGACTGACACCGGAACAGTTCAAGGAGATATCGCTCCGCCGGGGCGAGAGCACGTTCGTGCTGGCTGAAGAGCGGGGAATCGACCCGAACCGGATCGCCCGCCTTCGAGCTGAGCGGGATCGCATCTACGCCGAGTCTCTGGGGGCGGAATCGCGAGTGATGGACGGTGTGGCGCAGGTGTTGCGGTCCTTGCACGGCAGGGTGCGCATGGCGGTCGTGACCAGCACTCGTCGTGAACACTTCGAGATTATTCACGACAGAAGCGGTCTGTTGCCGTACTTCGATTTCGTCCTCACTCGTGAGGACTGCGAACACACCAAGCCGCACCCCGAACCTTATCTGAAAGCACTGGCGCGCGCCGGCAACGAGCCGGACGAATGTGTCGTGATCGAAGACTCCGAACGAGGATTGGCCTCCGCCAAGGCGGCCGGATTGGAATGCTTGATCGTTCTGAGCGACTGGACCAGAGACGGCAACTTTTCCCAAGCGAGCAAGGTGCTGCAAAACATCTCGCAAGTGCCCGACGAGGTTCTGCGGCTTGCATCCGATCGGCAGGAATCTTGGGAAAGGCGACCTCGATGAACGACCTGGGACCTGCTGCGAGACCGTCAGCGAGCTACCGGCAAACCTGCCTGGCTCCATTGATCGCAGCAAGTCTCGCAGGATTTCGTAGCCAGAGATTCGGTGTCGAGTCCCGACTCGCAACGCGTCTGTTCTGACGGTTCGACGACGGATGCTGGCACTTCCCGCAGGGTCACGTGCCTGGCGAAGCCGAAATCGACGCCCAGGTCGCGATTGGAACCCAGGTGAGATCGCCACGGCAAACCGTAGAAGGGGGAGACCGTCTTTTCGAACCGAATCTCGTCCGCCCCGGCCTCGCGCGCCATTTCAATCGCCCTCAACTGGTACTTGCGGCGTTCGTTCCAACGGAAGAGGAGGTACTTCCAGACGATGCGAGGGGATCTCTTGTCACCCCGATAGGCAACCAGGTCTGTCAGGTTCTGAAGGACCCGATCGAACTGGATCCCTCGCTGGTAGCGTGCCGCCATCTTCTGGTCGATGCCGTCCAGAGAGAAGTAGATCGAATCGAACAGGAGGGCCGCCTCGCGTTTCGGATCGGTGTCGACGAACATGCCGTTCGTAGAAACCACGAGCCGAAGGTTCGGGTTGCGATCTCGCAGGATCGTCAATTCATCGAGCACGCGGTCCGACATGAACGGCTCGCCGAGGTGATGAAACGTGATCTCATTCACCCCGATCTGCGCCAGCTCATCGGCCACCCTGCGCACATCGTCCAGCGACATCCGGCGACGCTTCCGCATACGCTTGACGGCATCGCGGCGGCAACTCAGGCAGCGAAGATTGCAGAGGCTCGTGTTCTCCAACATCACCGCCTTCGGCATCGCAATCTGGGCCGTCATCTGCCGAGCTTCCGGCTTCGGCACGGCGTGGAGGTACATGCAACGCACGCAGTCGGACGTCGGGAGCCGGCCGGCGGCGAGTTGCTCCCTGAAGGACTGGGCGACCGGTCCGAGAAACGCCTCCTCGAACGATTGTTCGCCGAGGTCGCCGATGTGTCCCGAGCCGTCCAGGTCGCGATAACTGCAGGAGAGCGTCAGGTCCGAATTGATGCAGACGCTGAACTGCGTGCAGCCCTGAAGCGAATCGCAGACGAACCCCTGCCGGCGGCATCGAGCCTTGAGGGTCAGAAGGACTGCACCGATTCTCCGGGAAAGCGACGACGTCTTGACGGCCAGGTTTTCCATGATCGAAACGAGGACTTCGTTCCCGGGGTGAACCTGATGGTCTTATCCGCCACCGAATGCGACGGATTTGCGGAAGTCCAGAGCCGGATCACCACATGACCCTGCACTGCCCAGTACGCTCACCCACCGAGTGAGGAATGCCTCCGCTCATTATCAGTATAGCTCACATTTCCGGCTGATCGCGGCCCGGCAATTCCTCCGATCAATGGGCCTGTTACGGCAATCCGGAAGGCGCCGGCACGGCAAGCAGCTTCCCGTCGGCGGAGACGAGGTGGGCCTGCGCCGCCCTGGGACGCAGCCATCCAAGAACATGCTCCAACGGGTTTTGCAGCCTCAGCCGCATCTCTTGCGGCAGAGATTCGATACAGATCCGTATCGGTACGAATCTGTATCAATACGTCCTTGTCTTGATCGGACACGGAAGTCATCTAGTTTCTTCGGCGTCAAGACCGCAATCAATTGGGGGATTTCTTCAGTCCCGGCCCACTCTGGGGGGCTTGTGTCAGATAGCCTTCCTCGTCTCTCGCAGGCAACCGTCAACAGCCCACCCCCCCCATCCAGACTGTTCAAAAAACTACTTGAACTCCGCCGTGATTTCCATATAATCACATCTATGTACATAAGTACATATAACCGCAGGAGCAAACCCCATGCTTTTCCCCAAGCCCGCCGCTACCCCGTCACACCTCACCGACCCCTTCACGAGAAGGCCCTAATCTGGGTGGAAAGTGTCAGATTTGTGAAAATCCGAGCAAAGTTGATAACTGTGCGATGCCAAGACATCTCCAATGACTAAACGCCTATTTTGCCCCAACCTCCCAGGCCCACGCCGACTTCGCCGGGAAGCTGAGTTCCTCGGCAATCGCAGACTCTTCCGAGCTCTCGGCCATCACCTTGCGCACCGCCAATTGGCCGCCCCGCAAACCGTACTCGCTTGCGTCGAAGACGAACTTCGCCGTCACCGGCTCGTCGCTCACATTTACGAACATCAGCACCACACGATTCTCCTCCGGCAATCGCCAGGCTCCCGTCAACACGGCGTCGGTCGTCACCGGCCACTCCCCGCTCCACTGCCAGTCGGCGGTGACTCGGGGGACGGTTGCTTGCGACGTTTGTGGTGGGGCGGAGGGGGACAGTCCCATTTTCGCGGGGCGAGAATCGGGACTGTCCCCGGCGGGGCGAAAATCGGGACAGCCCCCGAGTTGCGGCGGGCGGGCCATCTCACCGCGGACGAAGTAGTCGATCAACTTCGCCCGGAGATGAACGATCTGGCGGAGGAAGGCCATGTTGTCGGGCTCCTTGGTCACGCTCGGGTTGATCCAGCCGATCTGCTCGCCGTAGACGAGTTGCTGGCCGGCCTTCATCCGCAGGGCAAGGTCCTTCGTCGGCCCGCCCCGGTAGGCCCGACCGAACATCTGGATCGTGCCGCCGTAAACGGCCGGGAAGGCCGGCACCTGGCCGTCGTATTGCCAGTGCCAGGTCAGGTAACCGTCGAAAACGTGGGTGTAGGGTTCCGCGTTGCATTCCGTGGTGAGCATGCAATCCTCGGGCATGCCGGCGTAGATCCGCTCCAGCAGACGCCAATAGCTCTCCGTCCACCAATGTCCGCCCCCCAGCGGATGCCCGTGAGAAGGGTCAAAACACAACTGGGGCTTGGCGGCCGCAACCTGGTCGATGTAGACACCCTTCACGCCGCACTCGTTCATCAGCCGCAGCACGATCTCGCGGACCTTGTCCTGCCAGAGCTCGGTGGAAGGGCACATGGCCGCCAGGCTCACGCGACTGCCGTCGGTCTCCTTGCTGCCGTACATCTCCGTGTAGGGTTCGCCCGCCTCGCTCTTCGTGGCGGCAGCGCGAGCCACGTCGTCGAACTGAAACACGTCCAGCCCGCGATCCCGCGTGTCCCAGAGCCGCCCGTTGATGTAGGGCATGACGAATACGTTGTTTGCCTGCAACTCGGCCACTCCCTCGGCGAAGCCGGGCTTCGTGGGAAAGTAGTGCGGATAGTCGTTATCGAAGGGGATCTCGTGCCAGTTGTACCAGTGAACACCCACCGGCAAGCCCATCGCCTGCTGGAATTCCCTGGTCGCAGGCACGACCTGCTCGGCCGTTCCGCTGGCCAAGGCCCAGCAGGAGAGTTCCCGCATCCATTTCGGCGTGCTGTCGGCTCGGCCGGGCGCGGCGCGCCATTTCGCGTTCTCTCGAGCCCAGTCACGATAGATGACCGAGGCGTCGAACCAGTCGCCGCGCAGCAACTGCCACACGGCCGTCCCCTCCAACTCGAACCCCGTGCCGGCCTGCCCCATATTCGGTGCCGGATGATCAAACGACAGGTCGACCGCCCGATCCACCGGCCGGCTCTCGGCAAGCAGGTCCTTCGTGCCGCCCCACGGGTCGTGAACGGCCGCATACAGGCCTGTCCCCACCCTGCGATCGTAGGCCGCCATGAACGGCATCGACATCCAGCCACTTGGATACGTGCCCGAGAACCGAAACGCCTCGCTCCAGACGCCCGACTTCACCTCCCCTGCCCCTCGCGGGTAGAACACCTCGGCCGCAGGCCCCGGCTCGGCCAGGGCAACTTGCGGGAAGACGACTCGCCACACGCCCCAGGGCTTGGGCACGTTTTCGATGTTCAGATCCCAGGCAATCCGATTCGCCTGGGCGTCGGGGGTCGCGACCGCCGTGATCGTCAGTCCCGCCAGCCGCTCGTCCGCCGGGGCCTTCCACTGGAGTGTCAGCACGCCCTTGGCGTCGGACCGGGCGCTGGCTGCTTTCCAGCCGGAATCAGCCGCAAACACCGTTTCCGCCTTGGTCTCCTCATTGCGCACCGAGACGCGAAACAGCGGCAGCGGTTTCGACGCCAGAAGCTGCCTCCGCCGAGCCAGATCGGCAAGCTCCAGCATCCGCAGTCCCGCGTCGGTTTGCTCGAAGGTGATCGCCTGATCGCCGGCAGCGATTCGGACCCGGTTCTCGGGCAACCGCCCGTCGCACGCCTCAACCGCCTCCCGAAATCGCCCTTGTGCCTCCAACTGCTCGGCCGACGACAGATACTGCCAGGCCCTCCGTGCCTCATCGGGCCTAAGCTGGTCGAGGTTCCGCCGGGCCTCCGTCAACCGGCGCCAAACGCTTTCCGTTGTGACCGCCACATGCCCGTCCGTCGGCAGCGACCTGGCCGCCTCGCGGATCGCCGCGCCCGGGTCGTCGCTGCCGCCGACCCACAGCCAGGCCGCCAGTTCCCGCTCCGTGCCCGCAAATTCGCTCCACGCAACACTGCTGAAGGCGTGAAGATACGTTCCATAAGCCCCGCGGCCGTCGTGGATCATCAAACGTCCCGACCGCAACATGCCGATGGCGCTGCGGCCATCGAGCAGCGCTGCCCATTCGGAGAAGCTGGTCGATTTGCCGCTGCCCGCCACATCGCCCTGAGCCTCGGGGCTTGCACCGGTCCACTTGGTGAAGGACTCGTCGGGATAGATCAGTTCCAGGAAGTGCCACTCTTTCCAGGCAAACGGTTCCCGCTGTTTCTGAACCGTGGTGACATAGACCAGCGGCAGGTCGTGGAAGTAGAACCATTGATAGACGGCCGACGGCTGGCTTGCGGGCTGGTCCTTGCCTCGCAGATAGCGTCCTGCCACGCGAACGACTGTGCACAACGGTCCTTCGGCGACTCGCTCGACCTTCGCCTCGCCGTCGTCGATCAACCGATAACCGCCCAGTTCGGCATGGTGCGTGCGATCGTGCCAGCGGAGCGAATCGAAAACCTTGCCCGATCCGGCGAAGGTGATCTTCGACGGAAACCCGCCCAGCCGGTCGGCCTGGTGGACGACCTCGTAGTTCTTCGTGCGGACGGTTCCGTCGAAAGGCGGTGCGGTCGGTTTGCCGTTTCCGTCGAACGACAAGCGAAGCTGCCCGTCCGAGCCGGGCGGCAGTTGCAGCACGACGGTTCCCGCGATCCGCTCCGACCCATCGAAATCGGGATCGGGCACAAACTGGCAGGGCACCTGGCGATCGTTCGGATCGATCACTCGGACATCTTCGGGGGTCACCGCAGCGATCTGGCACCACCGGGCGGCGCCCGTCAGGTCGACCGGGGCGACGACCAGCCCGTGCTCGGGCACGTCGCGGACCCGAAGGAGTATACTATCAGCGTGCGCGACCGTGCCGCCCACGAACAGGACCAACAGCAGAGTTGCCAACAGCCGCCGCCCGGATCGTCCCATTGCCGAATCTCCTTCACGAAAAAGGGTAACATTTCAACCAAGCGAAGTAGCTGGAAAGGTCGGTAGGCGGCGGAGCCTCGGTCGATTACGAACACGCTCAGGTGCCTGGAACCGCTTTCCCAATTCAACCCGCGTTGCTCGCCTTCCGACCGGCAGTCCTGGTACTTCAGATGGCTGAATGAATACGAAAAAGGGTGTCGTTCGGCTCATGATACACAATCGGCGCCCGCCGGGCACCAATACGAGAGGCCTGCCGCTACCATGCCCGACACCTACCCCGCCTACCTGGAACTGCACGAGCAGGGCGAACTGGCTCGCCGCGCCCGGGTGGCCGTCGAGTCGCTGGCCGCGTGCGTCGGCTGCGCCCGACAGTGCGGCTCCGATCGGCTGGCACCCAATCCGGCGTCGTTCTGCCGCACGGGACGCCGGGCCCTGGTGAGCAGTTGCTTTCCGCACCTGGGCGAGGAGAACTGTCTGCGGGGGTGGAACGGGTCGGGAACGATCTTCTTCACCCACTGCAATCTCGGCTGCTAGGCTTTACCCGAGCGGGCCCTGACGGGTACGATGTTCAAGAAACAGGAGACGTCAAAATGTGCGTGATTGCCGGATATGCGGGTTCGCGTCTTGCCGCACCTGTGGTCATCGAGATGATCGAGCGTCAGGAGGGCCTGGCGGGCGGATTCTATGCGGGGGTGGCCGCCGTGGAGGCGGGCAGCCTGCACTGGAGCAAGGTGGTGGGCACCGTGGCCGACCTGCGCAAAACGGCGGATGCGGAGACCTTGCCGGGTTGCGTGGGCATTGCCCATTCCCGCTCCAAGTCCGGCGGCGATGAAGAATGGGCGCACCCTTTTGTCGCCTGCTTCGAATCGGTGGCGTACGTCGCCAACGGCAGCGCGGGCGTCTGGATCGACCACCCTGGCCGCACGGAGATTCCGAACCGGCTGGCCCGCGAAGGGCATGTGTTTCACGCGGTGAGTCCTCGTCCCATCGGCCAGTATCCCGTGCTCGACGACGGTCGCTCGGTTCATATCAGCGACGTGATGGCCCACCTGGTCGAAGACGCCTTGAAGCGAACCGGCCGGCCGGAGAAGGCCATTGCCACGGCCATGGTCGAGATACCGTCGGAAGTAGTGGGGCTCTTCGTCTCGCCCCAGCACGCCGATGCGGTCTATGGCGCCCGTTGGAATATGCCGGCCTGTGTGGGCATGGACGATGACGGCGCCTACGTGGCCAGTTCACCCGAAGGCTTCCCGCCGACCGTGCGGTGGTGGAGGTGGATTCCTCCTTGTTCCTCCTTCACGATGTCGAAGGACAGGCTTTGCATGTCGCCTATGGGTCCGGCGTCGGAAGCCATTGTCGACGACATGGACCGGGGGCAGGCTCGCCAGGCGATCCTCGATGCCTTGTCCGGGGGCGAGGCGCTGCACGTGGGGGCATTGCTCAAGGCCGTGGAACCGCTGTGTTCCGCGCCGGCACCCAACGTACGCTACGACGCGGTCTACGATGTGCTTCACGCCCTGATGCGTTCCGGGCAGATTTGCCGCGAGGTCAAGCGAGTGCCGGGCGCCGCGGAAGGGATCGACGGGATCCGCTTTCTGCATCGACTGAAGGAATAGGAGTGGGAGCAGGGGCAGGCCGGTAGGTTTGCCGGACGGCTTGGCGTGGTATGGATGGGAGAGAGCGGTTCTCCGAAGAACCCGGGCTTTCGTTGTCAGCTCTCCGCTTATTGGATCTGCAGGGCTTGATAGGGGTTAACTTATTGAGTGCAAGAGTCTGCGTATGGAACGAGAGCGGGTTGGGCGCGGAGTTGGCGGATGGCCCCCGATCGGTGTGTTGATTTGCGCACAGTAGGAAGCCCTAACGTTTTTGACACAAGATGTTGGCTGGGCGAGAGTTGCGGCGGATTTCGGCGAATATCGGACGGCGCAAATAGACCCTTATTGTGAGGGGGATAGTGTGTTTCTTTGTCTGGCATGTTTTATTTAGGTGTGTACGTAGTCCTATATTCGTGGTAGCTAGTTTCATGGGGCGACGCCCCAGGCTACGGTGGCGAGAGGCCTTCGGCCAAGCAAGATCTGAAATGGCACAACTTCAAAACAGCGAGAGCGAGGATAGAGGTTGAGGCCGTTCCGTCCTCGCTTGCGCTTCGGGTTGGTGTTGTAGATCATTTCCGCCAGGAACCACTGGGCTCCGTGGACGGCGTCCAGGAATTTGAAGAGGAACGCAAGCGGATCGAAGGCGCGATCGCCGAGGCCGATCGCATCTTCAACGACGCCAGCGCCCGGCACGATGCCACGGTGGATCCGCTCGACATTCGGCTGAAGCAGATCAAGACGCTCACGAGCGAAGCCGATCTCGCCCGGCAAGAACTCTACAGCACCTGCCCCAACGCAGACCTCGTTTCCCGTCTGGAAGAGATTGCGCGGCCGTTGGATCAAGCGAAGCGTCGGCTGGGCTCGGCGGAAACGCAGGGCTGCAACCTTCGCAACCAGGCCAAGGCCGAGCGGGCGGATGCCGAGCTTTGCGTTCGCGAACCCAATGCCGAGGCCCACGTGAAGGGAGCCGAGAACTGCGACGCTCAGGCCCGCGAGCTTGAACGGGAATTGCGCGGCCTGCGTCGGCAGGTTGTGGACCTTGAACGGCAGGACGCGGAGATTCGCGAGCGGTTGCTTGTGCCGTAAGGCAGCTCTGCGAGCGGTTGATCTTTGAAAATCCGGTTCGTGTTGAAAGCCGCTGGGTATAGCGAGCCCAGCGGCTTCATTCAGGGCAATTCTCCAGTGGCCGATCACGAGCTAGGCGATGGTTGGACCATTGCCTATAATACGGCAGCTGATTACCCTTGGTATGACAGCTTCCCCAAATAGACAACATGCGATTCCAGCTCACAGGTGAGACAAGGAGCACCTCGTTGTGACAACTGGGTGACGCACGGTGGCAAATCATGAACCTGGAAAATGGAGATGTTCGAAACGACCTCGAAGTTGGCGCCTCAACTAGCGAGGACGATCAGGAACAGATGCACGGCTTGAGCGCGGCACATCGCGGGTACGTGTATCAGGATGTTGCGACTGCATATCTGCTTGCGAAGGCCATCGTTGATGGGACAGAGTCGGTAACCGTCGATCACAAGGAGTATGGCGGTGACCTCTTTGACGATCTTACAGTCAGACGAGAAGGCAGAGTGGTTCGCAGGCAATTCAAGTCAAGTGCAAACATTGACAAGCAATTTGAAGTGGAGGCGATTAAGACAAAGACAAGTGATTTGAGAATCGATGACATCGTACAATGTTTTCTGAAAGCAGGTAGCGATCCCGCGGACGAATATCGGATCTGCACTACGTGGGCTGTTCCGTCGGACGAGGACGTCGCAACACTCCTCTCTCCCCGTGATGCTGAACCGACGTTTGAGACGTATCCGACGAAGCTCTATCGGCTGAACATTCAGGAAATCTGGCCGGAGGATGGAAAGCTGCGATGGAAATTGCGCAATCCAACACCCTTCCAACGGCAAGATCTTGTGACGTTTTGCGATCGGCTGATTATCGAGTTGGAATGCCCCCAAATCACGCTCGATTTTTCAAGCCCAGGGCCGCTTCAAGTCCTACTCCGTGATTTCCTTGACGATCGAATCGGCGCAGGCCGCTATCCGAACCGCGAGATTCGACCGGAGGAGGCTGCCGTGCGCTTGACATATCGCGCCAGCCTCGCGAGAGCCAAGCAGGAGTCACTTGATCCGAATACAGTCCTGCGAGATCTGGGGTTGCGAACTGATTTCGGGCGTGTTACGCAGAAGTTCCCGGTAATCCCTGGTCACCTTGTTTCCCGCGGAGATACTTTGCGAGAGCTACGCCAACGTGTCTTCGCAGAAAAGACCGTTGTCCTGGTTGGCCCACCAGGCAGCGGGAAGTCTTGGGTCCTTACGCCGTTCGCCGAGGAATGTGCGAAGAGTGGAATGCTGGTTGTCCGTCACTACTGCTATTTGGAGCCTGGTGACGCACTCCGGGAGCGGAGGATCACTAGTGACGTACTATTTGGAAATCTTGTTGCGGAACTCGTCGAAGCAGACCCAACTCTTCACGCACATCAGTTTCCGCGTTTCTCTGCGGGACCAAGCGAATTGGAGCGTCTTCTTAGAACGGCCCGTTCCAAGCAGCCACATCGCAACGTCCTACTCATTGTTGACGGCCTGGATCATGTTGAACGCGTTTTGGTAGAAGCCAGCGACGTGGCGCCGGCCGAGGCCCAGATCGTCGAAGAATTGGCAAGTTTAGAGTTGCCGGACGGCGTGTGCTTGCTGGTGGGATCGCAACCAGGAGAGCACTTAACTCCTCTCACAGGCAACGCAGCGCCACTTCAACTTCAAGGTTGGAATGAGGAAGAGACGTGCCAGCTGGCACGTCAACTTGGAACCCTGGAAGTAGTTGCAGAAGTGTTTGACGACAACGAGATTGACTCATATCTTCAAGCGCTCCATACCCGATGCGGCGGTAATCCTCTTTATACCACGTACTTGTGTCAGGAGACTCGGTCTGCACTTCAATCGGGCGGTGCCAAGGGGCCAATGCAGGTAATAGAGGAAGCCCCTCCGTATGATGAGCACCTGAGAGGGTACTATCAGTATCTTGTAGGGTCGGAAATGCCGGATGTAGTCGCAAGCATCTTGGCATATGTTGATTTCGCTGTGTCCGAAGATGAACTCACGGAGATTTGCCCCGAAGTTTCCACGCAGCTTTCCGAACTTCTGACGAGGCTGGCTCCAGTAGTTCGAGATGTCACAGGCCAAGGCGGCCTCAGGGTGTATCATGAGAGTTTCCGTCGGTTCATTTTGGAGGCATTAGCCGCTCATCCAGTTCATCGAGATGCTGTACTGACGAAGATCTCGGATTGGCTCCTTTCTCGTGGGTTCCCTGCTGACGCTCGGGCATATCGATACTTGCTGGTCTACATGTTTCGCCGATCTCGCCATCAGGATATCTTGCGTCTTGTTGATGCAGACTTCGTCAGTCGAAGTCTCGAAAGAGGGTATCCAGCAGATGCGATTCTCAACAACATTGGCTTGGCAGCAAAAGCCGCAGCGGCGGTCTTCGATTGGCCGGCGCTCTGTCGCTTGACAGAGGTTCGCAAGTCGATTGAAACGTGCTTCCAGGAGAAACTCGACTTCGAAATCTACGCAAAAACGCTTCTCGCTGTAGATGGCCCCGCTGCACTTGTCAACCAGCTGCTTTTCGAGGGTAAGCCCACCCGCTCTCGTGACGAGGGTTTGATTGCGTGTTCCATTTGTGATGATGCTGGCGTGACGCCGCCCTGGCGAGAGTATCTCGAGTTAGACGGACCTACGGGCCTGCATGAGCGACAAGCCGCCGCCTTGGCAGACTTTCACGGCAGAGCGCGCCTATCCACCGTTGAGCACATCACGGACCGTGTTAGTAGTTGGATGCAGCACGCATCAAATGCTCCAGCCTGGTATATGCGAGGTGTTCTAGCACGGTTGGCAAGTCTCCATGGGGCCGACACGCTACAAACGTTAGCACAGTCTCCCAATCTACCCAGTCGTGCTTTGCTTTACGTTCATCTGGCAATGGCCGAGATCATGCGTGATTCAGATGGGCCAGAGGACCCAGCTGCATATGCGAACAAAGCTGGGCAGTTCGCGGTTGATGTTGTCGAAGCATTTGAGTGTGTCCAACTCGGAGCGGATCCCACGAATCTAGCAGCACACTGCCCGGATATCCGTGAAGTGACCAATCAGCTTCGGGGGCTCTCGTATCCGGATGAACAGAAGACACATGAGTGGATTGCCGCAATTGGATTATCTGCTTATCTTGATTCGGAATCGCTAGTGGCGATTCGCGATAGCATCGAGATCGAGGGCTGGTATACGGCGTGGCTGCGATTCGCGATTTCCGTGTCACTGGCGTTCGCCAATGAGAACGAGAATCTGGTCTTGCGCGAGAAGGCGGTATGTGAGGCACTGGCGAACATTGCTAATGAGAAGAGCCCTTTTCGCGGATCGCCACGGGCGTGTGATCTCTACTCGATCCGGGACGAGATTGCCGTGGTATGGAAGACAGCTATTTCCATGCTTCAGAGTCCAGGTGCTTTGTCCGATGGCCTAAACTACCTCTCTGAGATAGCATCGTCGACGACCACCTATCTGCGGGGATCTCCGGGAGGGCCACTAACCATGGATGCGCTCGTGGCTTTGGGAGAGATGTTTCTTAATCCAGAGAATGTCTCTTCTGCAATCATGAAGCTGATTGAAGAGCAAACGCGCATGGTCGAGACTGGACTCTACGAGATCCAAGCCAGACTCGAAATGAAACTCACGGCAGCCTACATCGTGGCAGGCAGGCATTCGGAGGCACAGGTCCGATGGCAACGAGCATGCCAGTGCCTTTGTGCCTATGGGTTCCGAAAGGACATCACGGTTTTCGAACTTGTCAACAGCCTGCCGTCTCTCATCGACTGTGACAGCAACCGGGCAAGGCTTTGCATAAGCGATCTGCACATTCCTGTCGAGTCTCTTGATGAACGCACTGACGGGAGCGAAACAGACACCGCCCTGGTGCATTGGCACGAAATGTGAGGTGGCTCCAGTTTGACAGACACTCCAAGTGCTTGGGTTATGGGTGAGGCAACGTCTCCTGTCAGCTCAGAGTACCGGTGCCTCTTCTCTTCTGTTCCTTTAATGTGGAAGTATCACCAGCGTTCGATCCATGGGACCTCGCGTCCCAAGACACGGCAGAGGTCCAATGCGGCTTCGTACAGTGACAGCTTGT
>Ga0209723_1000356_pt1 | contig 88186 bp, 73 predicted proteins | sample BiotimSIPDNA_2_FD_185750 | JGI IMG/M metagenome (GOLD analysis project Ga0209723, IMG submission 185750) | Anaerobic biogas reactor microbial communites from Washington, USA - Biogas_R2 time_0 SIP DNA (SPAdes) (version 2) | ecosystem: Engineered > Bioreactor > Anaerobic > Unclassified | place... | reverse complement strand
ATCCACAATGCCGAGCCATCCGAGCCGATACCGAAGCGTTCATTTCGGTTGGTTCCGCTTGATGAGATCAGTTTCATGCCATTGTAGTTGGTAACTTCTGCAATCCGGTCAATTTCAGAAATCAGTTGCTGATACTCCTGATTGGTGTATGCTCGTTCTGTTGAAGTCAAAGTATCATTAGCTGACTGGACTGCCAGTTCACGCATACGCTGAAGTATATCGGAAATCTCATTTGCAGCACCTTCTGCAATGGAGATAGCCGCTATGCCATCCTGTGCATTACGCATTGCCTGCGCTGTACCTCTAACCTGAGTTCTTAGGTTTTCTGAAACACCCAGCCCGGCAGCATCATCGGAAGCACGGTTTATGCGCAAACCGGTTGACAATCTTTCCAGAGAAACCTTCATGTCCCGATTGACCTTGAACATGGCATTCTGGGTGTGCATGGAAGAGATGTTATGATTGATACGCATAGGAACCTCCTTGTTTCGATGATACCCCGCGTAAAATGGCATCATCCGTGGTGACTAAAGCTCTGGCATCCTTGCCATCTTTTTGATTTTCTTTTCTTATTCCCGGTTATCTTACTCTTGATAACCGCCTTCATTAAACATTATCGACTTTTATGATTCCCACCTTTAGTGCTTTTTATAAAATATGAACAAGCAGATTTTATATCCTGTCACTTATTTATAAGGGTACACATTTTTTTATAACGATTTAGATAGGTATGCTCCTTCATAATGTGAAATAGGGCATTTTCACTTATCCGCCTGCGTGCACTCTCATTATTACTATAATACCGGATTTTTTCCTTCAGCTCATCAATTGAACAGTACGTTACGACCTCATCCTTTTCAAATAATTCCTCCAGATCACTCTGTTTATCATTCAAAACAAAACTGCCACTTGCAGGGATATCAAAAACACGCTGATTTACTCCTGTTGGCATCTGAGAGCTGGTAATATTCAGGTTAATCTCAATCTTTCTGAAAACAGAGGCCAGTTCGGTTCTGTAATCAATATCATGGTGAGTTTTAATCCAGCTTCCACATAACTGCCTCCACCCCTGCGGATCTCCAAAAGTCTCAATTCCAAGATCTTTCACGGAATTAATTACTCTTTTTCGCTTCAGCATGCTTGCAGTATGAATTATCAATGCCTGCAACCAAACTACATTCCTGGTATCATCTGGTAAGGAAATATTGAGCTGCCGAGAGACCTGAGAAATTATATCAGCCACATTGCACCGATTACATTCAGAAATTATCTCTGCGGATTGTTTGACAATTGAATCGTAAGAAGGGTTCCATATAATTTTCCTTCTGATATTTTCCAGAAATTCCCCATTCATTGCACTTCCTACAAAGGCTAATTTTACAGTGCCAGGGGAAGCTGGTTTCCTGGAAAACAATTCTGGCGATGTGGCTAAAGGCAGATAATGCGCATCCTTAAACCCGGCTTTCCTTAAACCATTCAGATATGTCTTCTCCCAGCAGAAAGCTGTCATATTAGATTTTATGAACTGATTCTGATGCAGAAGAATTGGTGTAGGATCATCTACAAACCATACACTAACCGGTATTCCATATTTAAAAGAAAGGTCACTGAGAACTCCGCTTCCATCAAAACCCATCATGTTTACCGAAATAATCATTTCGGGCCGGAGTTTCTGCAGACTCTCTTCCAAATCACAGTGATAATGCAGGCAATCACTGAATTTGCGATAATCAAAAACCGCCGTATTACCGCAGTTATTCATGGCAGATCTGAGTTCCTCCTGAAGGAAAAAATTGCCATACAATAACAGCGATGTTCTCTCTTTACTGACAGTTTTTGAGTACAACGTTTCCTGAAGCAATTTATCATAGAAAAGCTGTTGCACTCTGTAAGCAACAGGGTGCTTGATTACCTGTACATACCTGCCGCCATCGATAAAATTGCGGAGAATACTTACCGGATCAGAAGATTGGCTGGTTATAAAAACCGGTTGCTTACTGAACCTCTCTTTGATACAAATCTCGGCGAGTTCCTGGTAATATTCAATGACTATGATTTGGCTATCAGAAGGGATTCTGTGCAGTAACTGAGAAACATGATAACCCAGTCCTGTTCCCAGTAAAATGATCCTGTCTCCCCAGATATTTAAATCCTGGAAATAACGGCTTTCCAACCGAGGATCTACAAGCGAGTGAAGATGAATTGTGTTTCCATTCTCATCTTCCAACCTTGCAGAACTCTCTCCTGTTTGAGCTGTAAAAAGCTGGCATGCATACTTTTTCATTATTTTCCTGGCCTGATCTGATATTTTTTAACCTAAGTTTATGTTTTATTCACTGGTATTTCAATGACTTCCTTTTTTTATCATTGAAAAACGAACTGGTTGCGGGATATAATTGATTAGACTATTACAACTAAGAAAAGAAATAAATATTTATGCCCAATGAACATATTTCTCTCTCATTTCGAGACATCATAGATTCTTTGCGCTGTGGTGATTACAGTGTTGCATCATCCAGACTCAATGAAACACTGCAATGTATGGAAACGGAACTAAAGAACAGAAAAGTGGCCCCAAAGCAACTTCAGAAACTGCTCTACTCTCTGGAAACACTTTTCACCATGCAAAAAATGGAAGATTGGGTTGCGGTTGCAGATATTCTGGAGTTTGAATTTACTGGCATCTGGAAAGAACTGATGCAGAGTTAATCCTGCCTGACGCATGATTCTCTGGAGGAAAGCTGACCACATGCACCATATATGTCCTTTCCTCTGCTTTTTCTAAGGGTTGCCGATAACCCCCTCTGATGCAATTTATTTGCGAAAGTCTCAAGTCTGCCTTCAGCCGGACTCTTAAACCCTGAACTTTTGCCAGGATTAACCGGAATCACATTTATTTTACAAGGAAAACCACCCAGCAGATTGCTGAGTGCATTTACTGCCTCATCGGTATCGGTTTCCCCTTCTATCAGGACATATTCAAAAGTCACTCTTCGACCGGTTTTATCGAAATATCTTTTGGCTATTTCAATAAGCCGGGCAATAGGATATTTGTTATTTACCGGCATTATTTGGCTGCGTTGTTTATCAGAAAAGGCATTCAGAGAAATAGCCAGACCAATGTTAAGGTCTTCATTCATAAGTCTCTCAATCGAAGGAATTACACCAGCGGTAGATACGGTGATTCTCCTGCCTCCGATATTAAAACAATCTTCATTCATGATAATATCAAGAGCAGATCTGAAGTTTTCGAAATTGGAAAGAGCTTCTCCCATGCCCATAAAGACAATGTTAGTGACTGATTTATCTCCTCTTTTTTCCAGGAAATCATTTATTCCGATTAGTTGGCCTATAATTTCATCCTGAGCAAGATTCCGGATCAACCCCATCTTTCCGGTTTCGCAAAACACACATCCCAAACCGCAACCCAACTGACTCGATAAGCAGGCTGTTCTCCTGTTCCTGTCGATCAATAAGACACTTTCCACGATATGTGAAGACTCGTGTAATAGGAATCCAAATTTAACTGCATCGCGGCTTCTGGATTCCATTGTAGATACCAGTTCCATTTTTTTTAAAGAGAATTTTTCACTTAGTTTCTGACGCAGCACTTTGGGCATATTATTCATCAATTCAAATGAATCCACCCTTTTCTGATACACCCATTTCATTATTTGCGTAGCCCTGAATTTCTTCTCTCCCATCTTTTCAATTACATCTGCAACAGATGAGATTTTCAGATTCTTGAAACGTATCAAACCATCATTCCCTTCAGACATAAAGAACACCTAAGCTTCCTGTGCACACACTTAACCTGAAAATACGAATAATCGCATATAAAAATGTAAGAGCAATAAAAAAAGCCGTAAGAGTTATTCTCACGGCTTTAATATTTTAGATGCGGTTGGTCGGACTCGAACCGACACAAGCTATCGCTCACTACCCCCTCAAAGTAGCGTGTCTACCAGTTCCACCACAACCGCATTTTAAAGAGCAAAAGTTAAATTATTTAGAATCTGCAGGGACAGCGGACTTTTCTATGGCGTCCGGATTGTCTAACTGCAATCCTTCTGTTCCTGCGGCATTATCCAATGCAGATGCAGGAGAGTATTTCTTTTCTTTAGCAATTTTTTCCTGAAGAATCGAGGCTTTGGCAGAGTTGTTCTGCTGACTTAAAGTCAATGACATCAAGACACAAAGCAAAAGAAAGACTCCACCGAAAATTGCTGTTCCCTTAGTAAGAATATTAGCAGTATCCTGAGTACCCAGAAGATTGCTGGCGCCTCCCAGAGATCCACCGATCGCTCCGGAAATGCCACCACCCTTATCGGATTGAATCAGAATAAGAAATACTAAAAAGATACAAACAATAATAAAGAAAAATACAAGGATTGCAAAAAGCATAAACTACCTTTGTTAATGTTACATCAAACCGGATTTACGATACCGGCAAAATCAGAAGCCTTTAATGATGCTCCGCCAATCAGACCGCCATCAACATCACTCTGTGCCAGCAGTTCCTTGGCATTTTCCGGTTTCATACTACCACCGTATTGAATTCTTAAGGAGGCGGCAATCTCTTTATCATATAACTTTTCAATGATTTTCCTGATAAAAATATGAGCTTCATTAGCCTGTTGGGGAGTAGCAGTCTCACCTGTTCCTATAGCCCATACGGGTTCATAAGCAATTGTACATTTAGTAACATCTGAAGCTTCAATACCTGAGAAAGCGCCTTTAACCTGTCTCTCGATAACGGAATCCATTTGGCCGCTTTTTCTTTCATCCAGAGTTTCACCTATGCAAATAATCGGCAAGAGCTCTGAAGCCAGAACGGCTTTAACTTTTTTATTAACTGTTTCGTCAGTTTCATGAAAATATTGTCGTTGTTCAGAATGTCCTACTATTACATAGGTAACACCCACACTCTTGAGCATAGAACAACTGACTTTACCTGTATAGGCTCCCTTTGCTTCCCAGTGCACATCCTGTGCTCCAAGTTTAACTGAAGAACCTTTCAAGATCTCTGCAACTGCCAAAAGGTTTGTAAAAGGAGGACAGACCGCAATATCAACATCAGTTACATTCCCTACAGTCTCTACCACACCCTTTGCCAAAGCTTTCGCTTCATCAATAGTGGTGTTCATCTTCCAGTTTCCAGCAACAAATTTCTTGCGAGCCATTCTTGTCCTTTCAGCCATTCACTTTATAAGAGTTTCTGAATATAGATAAAATCACTCTTGGATTTCAAGTATTTTTTAGAAAGAAAGGCTGCCATCAAATGACAGCCCCTTATTGTCACTTATCGTTCAGAGCTTTCACTCCAGGCAGGATTTTCCCTTCTACCAGTTCCAGAGAAGCTCCACCACCGGTAGAAATGTGTGACATTTTATCTGCGACACCAGCCTTTTTAACCGCAGATACAGAGTCTCCACCACCGATTACGGTAGTAACGTCTTTGAGTTGTGCAAGTGTTTCCGCAATAGCCTGAGTTCCAGCAGCAAATTTAGGAAATTCAAAAACGCCCATGGGACCATTCCAGAACACAGTTTTACAGTCTTTAAGTTCATTTTTAAAGTTCTCAATAGACGCAGGGCCGATGTCCATACCCATCCAGCCATCTTCTATAGCCGCGCTGTTAGTTACTTTTGATTGGGCATCAGAAGCAAACTGCTGGGTAACCACATGATCCACAGGAAGCAATATCTTCACACCTGCATTTTTTGCCTTTTCCAGAACATCTTTTGCAGTATCAAGCATTTCATCTTCGATCAGTGACTTACCTACCGAGATTCCCTGAGCCTTAAGGAATGTATAAGCCATCCCTCCCCCGATCACCAAAGCATCAACCTTTGCCAGCAGGCTTTCCAGCACTGCAATCTTTGATGAAACTTTTGCTCCTCCAATAATGGCAACAAACGGTTTCTGAGGGTTTTTAACTATCTTTTCTTCGAGGAACTCAAGTTCCTTTTCCATCAGGAAACCTGCAACTGCAGGAAGAAATTTAGCCAGTGTTTCTGTAGAAGCATGGGCCCGGTGTGCTGTACCGAAAGCATCATTTACATAAATATCGCCGTAGGTGGAAAGAATTTTGGCCATCTTTTCCCGCTCTGAAGCATCCTTGGAGGTCTCTTCTTTGTTATAGCGGGTATTTTCAAGAAGCAGAACCTCTCCACCCGAAAGAGAAGAAACCATCTTTTGAGTCTGTTCATCGATCGTTCCGGGAGCTAACTTTACTTCTTTATTAAGAAGTTTGGAAAGATGGGCTGCAACAGGAGCCATTCTATGTTTTCTTTCGCTGAACTTCTTCTCATCGAAGGCTTTTCCGTCCTTTTCTGCCTTTTCTCTGGCCTTTGCAATGTCTTTTTTAGGATCGCCCAAATGAGACATTAAAACCAGGCTTTTTACATTCTGTTGAAGAATGTAAGTAATTGTAGGAAGTGCAGCAACTATACGGGTATCATCCTGAATGACACCATCTTTAAGTGGAACATTGAAATCTACACGCATTACCACACGCTTATCATCAAATTTGATGTCTTTAACAGTCTTTTTGGTGATTGCCATATTTTTTTCGCTCCTCTAATAGTATCAAAAATCAGGCGAGTTGATTGTGCAGTATTTAAAAAGAGAAGGAACGGTCTTTCCGTTCCTCCTTGAAAATTAAAGTAAATCAGATAACGATTTACTTGGAAGCCATAAAACGAACAAGATCAACAACTCTATTGGAGTATCCCCACTCGTTGTCATACCAGGAAACAATCTTGAAAAAGCGTTTTTCACCTTTAAGATTGTTCTGAAGAGTAGCTAGTGAGTCATAGATTGATGAGCGATTATCGTGGATAAAATCGGTGGAAACCAGTTCTTCATCGGTGTAGCCCAGGATTCCTTTGAGATATGAAGAGGTAGCAGCCTTCAGTTTGGCATCGATCTCCTCAATTGAAGTGTCACGTTCTGAACGGAAAGTCAAGTCAACCACAGACACATCTGGTGTTGGAACACGGAAAGACATCCCGGTCAGTTTACCTTTTGTTGAAGGAAGCACTTCACCGACCGCTTTTGCAGCACCAGTTGTGGAAGGAATGATATTCAGAGCAGCAGCACGGCCACCTCTCCAGTCCTTCTTTGAAGGTCCATCAACGGTTTTCTGAGTAGCTGTGTAAGAGTGAATTGTAGTCATCAAACCGGTTTCGATACCGATGCCCTCTTTGAGCAATACATGGACTACCGGTGCAAGACAGTTAGTGGTGCATGAAGCGTTAGAAACGATGTTATGAACTTTAGGATCATACTCGTTTTCATTAACACCCATTACGATGGTTTTTACCTGGCCTTTTCCTGGAGCAGAGATGATTACTTTCTTTGCACCAGCTTCCAGATGGCCTTTAGCTTTTTCAGAATCAGTGAAAAGACCGGTGGATTCGATAACGTAGTCAACACCCAGTTCTTTCCATGGCAGTTCGGCAGGATTGCGAGTTGCCATAATGCATCTTATCTTATTGCCATTAACAACCAGAACGTCATTTTCCTGTTTCGAATCATCACTTTTCTGAGTTGTTACAGTATGTTTAAATTTGCCGTGAATGGAGTCGTATTTCATCTGATAAGCAAAGTAATCAGCATCTGTGGAAATGTCAACAACAGCTACTACATCGATCTCTTTGCCCAGAAGTCCCTGGTCACAGATTGCCTGGAAAACCATACGACCGATTCTTCCAAACCCATTGATTCCAACCTTAATTGCCATGAAGTTCCTCCATTATAATGAATAAAAAGAAAGTACGCTGTTTTGCAAGAGAATATTCTATTTTATGTTCATAACTTACGGCGACTAATATAAGTCGATCCATCAACCGGAGTCAATTAAAATCAACCGGATTTTCTATAAAATCTAGTGGGAGAATCATGGAAAAATCCACCTCCATTTTCAGTTATAAAAACTCAAACGAGCCCGGTCTTTTTTTTATTGCAGGTCCTTGTGTCCTGGAAAATCGTGACGTCACTCTTCAGATCGCAGCGACTCTCGCCGACCTTTCTATCAAACATAAAGTCGATATAGTTTTCAAGGCCTCTTACGATAAAGCCAACCGCACTAGCCTAAATTCTTTCCGAGGCCCCGGGAAAACCGAAGGGCTGGAGCTTCTACGAATTGTCAAAGAAGAGACCGGCCTGCCACTATTGACAGATATTCACGAAGTATCCCAAATAGAAGAGGCGGTCCAGGTAGTGGATGTACTTCAAATACCTGCATTTCTGTGCCGACAGACCGATTTGCTCTACAATGCAGGCAAAACCGGAAAAATTGTGAATGTCAAAAAAGGGCAGTTCCTCTCCCCACTGGAGATGAAATACTCTCTGGAGAAAGCAGGTGAAAACTCCTGGCTCACCGAGCGGGGAACTTTTTTTGGATATAACCGTCTGGTGGTGGATTTCGCAGGTTTCGATACTCTGAAAAGTCTGGGTAAACCCCTGATATTTGATGCTACCCATAGCGTTCAGCAGCCAGGTGCAGGTAACGGTCAATCCTCTGGAAACCGATCGCTGGCCATACCCCTGGCTAAAGCTGCATTGGCAGTTGGAGTCGATGGATTATTCTTTGAAGTTCACCCGGATCCGGACATGGCTCTATGTGATGGCCCTAACAGTCTTTACCTTAAAGAGTTTGAGCAGAACGTGCCTCGTCTGTTAAATCTATATGATTATCTGAAAAGCTATTGTTGATAAAACAATAGCAGCAGCCCCGATTCAGTTTTCATTAAAAATGGTTACCCTGTCTTGCCATCCTCTACTTTTAAATACTTTACCGCAAGAGTCTACAACCATACATTCAAGACGGGGGCGCGAATTTACAAATTTCAATATTTCTTCTGCACTTCTGCTAAACAGGCCAGTACTCATGACATCAGCTTCTGCCGGATCCAGACAAAAGACAGTCAGACTCTGGTTTTTTGTACTGCTGTAGCCGGTCCTGGTATTAAAAAGGTGATGATACCTGTTTCCATCAACGATGCGATATCTCTCATAGTCTCCACTGGTAACAATCGATCCACTGTCAAGCTCAAGAGCACCTATAGCCCCATCATTTCTGGGGTGTTGTATGCCTATCCGCCAGGGTTTTCCATCCGCACGTTTCCCTTTTACGATTATGTCTCCACCGGCTGAAATCAGGTAATCATTAATTCCGTAGCTATTGAGCAGTTTTCCGATTTCTCGCAGCACAAACCCTTTTGCAATTCCTCCAACATCGATCTGAGTCTGTTGGGATGAGAAAAAGATAGAATCACCGATTATTTTCAACCTTCTGAAATCAACCTTCTCCAGGGCAGACCGAATCTGGTGTTCAGAAGGCAAAGAACTATCTGCCTGGGAATTTTCACCAAACCCCCAGAGTTTTTTCAGAGGCTGCACTGTCAAATCAAACCCACCCTCCAGAGTATCCCCATAATCCAATGCAAACTGAATCATCTCCCTTAGTTGAGGAGAAAGTGGCATAGCGTTTTTTTCCCGCTCATTAAGCAACCGCACCTCAGAACCGAAACTTTCCACAGAGAAACGCTCTTCCCAATCTTTTAATAAAGAATCTATGGAATTCCAGCACTGTTCTATCTCTATTTTATCCCTGAGGACAAGAGAGATTTCGGTGATGGTGTCCATGCGGAAATATTTCTTCTTTGCCAGTTCAGGATTTTTTTTACAACCAATACCAAATATACAGAACAGGAAAATTACTAATGAATGTTTTGGTGAAACCATGAGAGGATATCCTTATATTTTAAATGTCCACCAAAAAGATCAAGTGCGCTTCCAATAGTCACATCTACTTTGTAATTTCCTGCATCCCGAATGCGCTCCAGATCATTAATCGAGTTGACTCCACCAGCATAGGTAACCGGAATAGAAGAATACTTGGCTAAAAGGGATACCAGTTCTTCATCTATACCCTCTTTTTTTCCTTCCACATCGGCTGCATGAATAAGAAATTGATCGCAGTACTTTGCCAAAGCTCCGAAAGTATCCGAAGAAATTGTTAACTCTGTATACATCTGCCACCGATTGGTTACAACAAAATATTGCCCGTCTTTTTTTTTGCAACTGAGATCCAGCACCAGTTTACTTTTACCCACAGTTTTAGAAAGATGTGCAAGCCTTTCCCATTGCACATTACCTCCACTGAATACATAAGAAGTGACAATTACATGAGATGCACCAGCATCCAGGAAAATGAATGCATTTTGAGGATTGATACCACCTCCAACCTGCAATCCACCCGGATAAGCATTCAAGGCTTGAATTGCAGCATTTTCATTTCCCTCACCCAGCATTATTACATGTCCATCGGTAAGCTTATCATTTTTATAAATTTCTGCATAATATGCCGGACTTAGATCCGTCTGAAAGTTGGTGACCAGATCGGTTTCTTTCCCAGAAAGGGTGCTGCCAACGATCTGCTTCACTTTTCCACCATGAATATCGATACAGGGATGGAATTTCACATTTTACTCCTGAAAGGTATTTCTTCTACGCCTTTTTATTAAAATTATTTTCACTTAACTATCAAAATTCACCCTGAAAATAGTATGTGCCTGATCTTATCCTGTTGTTTGACCTGAACCCATAAACATATTAATTTAGATGATTATATTAATTGCAATCTCATTTTTAAAAGGAGAGTAGCCTCATGCATCTGAAAATCATTGGAGTTGCAGCTATAATTGTTGGTTTGGTTGGATGCTCAGACAACAGCACAATCAAAGAAGCGGTACAGGAATCGCATCCTGATGGATCACCAAAGAAAGTCATTTTTTATAAAGGATCACCCAAAAACCTCGTACGAACTGTTTTTTACCACGCTAATGGTAAGATACAATCGGATTCCTATTTTAAAGATGGCCTTGCTGATAGCATCCAGACAATGTATTATGTCAGCGGTGCCAAATACAAAGAAACCTTTTTTAAAGCTGGTAAAAAGCATGGACCGGAAAAATCCTGGTATGAGGATGGCAAACTCAAAAGCGAAGCAAACTATGTAGATTCTTTAGTTGAGGGGCCTTTTAAGACCTATTTCGAAGATGGTTCGATCCAATCAGAGGTCACCTACAAAGCTGGGAAAAAAGATGGACAGGAAATCAGCTATTATCCATCAGGGCTCCAAAAGACTCTCAAGACCTATGTTAATGGTGACAAAGAGGGTGTAGAGCAGGAATGGTATGAAAACGGAAAGATGAAAACCGAAGTAAACTATAAAAAGAATGTGCTTAATGGTCCTTTCACCACCTTTTATAAAAACGGTAAAAAAGAGGAGAGCGGTTTTTACAAGGATGGTAATTATGAAGGAGACCGTTTCATGTACAGAGAAAATGGGAAGGTACGCTCCAGAGCAAAATATGAAAATGGAGTACAGGTAGAAGGTGAAGTTTTCTAAGAAGTACACTCACATCTCAGGGGCAGAATTTAACTCTGCCCCTGCAATAAGATCATCTACAGTATATTATTTCCAAATATTACTTCCTTGCCCCCCAAAAAAAAGCAATTGATACTCATTTTTCCGTAATCTCTGGTACATTAATTGTTACCTTCCAGTTTTGCTATTAAACGAGACAGCTCAGGCCTGGCAACATTACTCTTCCACCTTAAATATCACAATGGTATATTTATTAATGTATAACAATTGATTTTTCAGGTTGTTATGTTTCAATCATTTTGGCTCCTGCGTGGAGAAATTGTCCCATCATCATTGGTTTAACTATATTTATGAATTACTGGTTTAATCCTGGCAGAACTGTAATATTAGCTTCCGGCTCACCACGCCGGAAACAGATTCTCTCTTTGATGGGATTTTCTTTTAATACGATTGTTCCAACTGAATTTAATGAAAATCTATATCTGGATTCTGATCACCTTAACGAGTCTTTGCAGAAATTAGCATCGATTAAAGCAAGAACTGTTTCAGAAGCTAACCCTGAGGCATTAGTTTTAAGTGCAGATACAGTGGTGGTGAATGATTCGGTTATTTTAGGGAAACCGGCAGGTTATGAAGATGCCTTTAAAATGCTCAAAAGTCTGTCTGGAAAAAAACATAAGGTGGTAACTGGTGTGGCGCTGCTTTGTGCAGAAGAGAATTTCTGCAAAACAACAGTTGTAAGTACGTCGGTTTTTTTTCGCAGCATCTCAGACCAGGAAATAGAGCATTATCTTCATTTTCCAGAATATCAGGACAAAGCCGGTAGTTACGCAATTCAAGGTAAAGCCATGATTTTTATAGATAGAATTGATGGTTGCTTTTATAATGTGGTCGGACTGCCGGTATCCGGAACGATCAGCCTTTTTAATGAATTCATTTTCCGAAAGGAACCCTCAAATGTCTGAGAATAATGAAACAGATCTCAATGCTACGGATCTCTCAAGGGACCGGGTCGGAGATATTCTCCGTAAAGAAAGAATTACCCGGCGAATTACCGTGGAAACCATTGCAAAAGATCTCAAGCTCAATGTTAAATACATAAAAGCGCTGGAAGCCAGTGAATATGAGGCACTGCCTGCAGATCCTTATGTCAGGGTATATCTGCGCTCTTTAGCGAAATACCTGTCCCTGGACTCAGAAGAGATCTTGAAAAAATTCTATATGGAACGGGGCATGAGTATAGAAAAAGAAACTGCTTCCAAAATTTCAGTAAGCATGAAAGAAAAAGAAGAGACCAAAAGCCCGATGCTTATTACAGTATTGATTCTGATCGCTCTTCTGGCTGGTTTCAGTTTCCTGGCAAACAAAAAAGGGTGGATCTCCACCACTGATGATTTTTTCACCGAATCAGATACAACCCTGCAAATAACACAGGACAATCTCACTGATTCCCTTGCTGATGATGACAGCATGTTTTCTGAAACACCTCTGCAGCAAACAGATAGCAGCTCTGCTCTGTTAGCCGATACAATGGTGGACACTACCGGTTTATTGAGTCTGCAGCTTGATGTGATCAGTGATTCTGCCTGGGTTCAGGTCTTCTCAGATGGCACCTCCTGGAAAAACATCATCGCTAAAAACCAAAGCCGGATATTTACCGCTAAAGACAGTTTCAACGTCCATGTTGGAAACAATTCAACAGTTAAATACAGCTTTAAAGGGAAACCAATTACTGTGCGCGGTACCGGAATAGTTGCATTCAAACTGGATAAAACCGGCAAACCAATAATCTGGACTCTTTCAAAGTGGAATTCGGTGTTTAAAGAACGCCTATAGTTTAAACAGTTGAAAATATGTGGATAGATACTCATGCACATCTGTTTGACTATGAGCCGGATTCTCTTAAAAAAGTAGTACAGGAAGCCAGCGTTGCATCTGTTGAGGTAATTCTTTCGACTGCAACCGATATACCTACTGCAATTAAAGTCACAGAGCAGTGTCAGTGTTCTGATCACATTTACGGAGCAGTGGGAATCAGCCCTTTTGATGTAACCAGTCAGAGTCCTGACTGGCTTTCATCATTAAGTTCCCTGCTTAGAAAGCCTCGGATCATCGCATTAGGTGAAATTGGATTAGATTCTACCAACCCCAGATATCCCCCATTAAATATGCAGCTTCCTTTTTTTGAAGCTCAGCTTGAGCTTGCAGCAAGATTAGATCTGCCAGCAATTGTTCATTCACGTGGTTCAGAAAAAAAAGTGGTGGAAATCTGCCGTTCCATCGGTATAAGGCGGGTTCTTTTTCATTGTTTTACAGGTTCTTTTGATGACATGCAGGCAATAGTCGATGCCGGTTATTATCTCTCTTTTTCGGGAATAATTACATTTAAAAATGCAGAAATCAGAGCTGTCGTACCATCAGTTCCCATAGAAAGAGTTCTAATCGAAACTGATTCTCCCTATCTTTCTCCTGTTCCTTACCGGGGAAAAAAGAACCGTCCTGCCTTTCTTAAATATACCGCAGGTGAGCTTGCCAGGCTTCTTGACTGGGAAAGTGACCGGCTTCAGCTTCAGCTTGAAAAAAACTTTAACTCGCTTTTTTTTAACAGTTCCCTTTAATATTTTACAGATTTAAAACCTGGAATATACTCATGTGGACTTTTTTTTTCATTCTGGCAATTTTTGGAATCCTGTTCCTGATAGTGTATCTGTTACTTGAGCTTAATGAACTGGAAAAAAAAATCACCAGTATCGTACAGCAAATAAAAGATCATTATAAAAGTTAAGTTATTGGTGAGCGATTCAGAGATAAGGCATAAAAATGAGCAGAAAAGCAGTTATCAACCGTAAGACAAACGAGACCGATATTACAGTTGAAATAGACCTGGACGGCAGTGGCAAATATGATATCGCAAGTGGAAATGGCTTTTTGGATCACATGCTCTCCCTTTTTTCCAGACATGGTCTGTTTGATCTGAAGTTAAGCTGTAAAGGAGATACCGAAGTGGATTTTCACCACAGTGTGGAAGATACAGGAATCTCTCTTGGAATGGCTTTACAGAAAGCCTTAGGTGATTGCAAAGGAATAAAAAGGTATGCATTCAGCTATGTCCCAATGGATGAATCCCTGGCAAGAGTTTGTCTGGATATTGCCGGAAGGCCCAATCTTGTTTACGAAGTTGAATTTTCCGATCGGCAGATCGGAAATTTTGATTGCGACCTTATACACGATTTTTTCAAAGCCTTTACGGATCATTCAATGTGCACAATTCACGTTGATCTGATCCGTTGCCGAAACAGCCATCACGGCATCGAAGCAATCTTTAAGGCTTTTGCTAAAGCACTTTCTGAAGCTTGCAGCATTAATCCCCGATCTTCTGATTCACTTCCTTCTACTAAAGGAGTTCTTTAAATCCACTTTCAGGCTTATGTTTTGCTGATTATAAATAGTGGCTGTCCACAAGGACCCCATCCAGTTCTTATAAACGCAAGGATGGGTCTTTAATCGACAGAAAAATTCTGAAAGACCAAAATGTAAGGCAATTTTTTTCCAAAAATAAACGTAATGAAAATTCTCTTGTTTTTAAGTGAAAAAAATTACCATCAATAAGGCTTTTTTTAAAAGATTCAGTATTGGCTTTATCCCGTAAGCATAATTCATTGAAAATTTGATGGAAATAATTTTTCCAATATTGTAATTTTAGTATCTGGTAAATAAATTGAAATGCTGCAGAACGGTCAAGTTGACATTATAAAGGAGGAACGATGCTTCGCGGAAAGCTCCTTGCCGGAATTCTTTTAGTCGTGGTTATTATAGGTTGTGCAAAGAAAAAAGAACAGAGCGACACAGAATTTTCACAATCTTCAAAAAACACTTATCAATCACAGTCTTCGACTGCGGATATCTTCGAGGAGTTTTATAAGGAAGACACCGAATCTCCCGAATCATCTACTCCCAGCAGTTCTTCAAAGCAAGTATCTTCCAGCTACGACAATACGGCTTCCTCATCAGAACCACCGCAATTCTCCAGCAATGGCAGATACGTTGTACAGATTTCAACTGTCGCTTCACGCACCCTGGCCGATCGACTGGTTGAAAAGCTGGAAGCTAAGGGATACCCTGCTTATGTGGCTGAAGTACAAAACCCCACTCCTGAACTTTTCGGTACCTATTACAGAGTACGAATCGGACGTTTTGCTCAAGTCTCTACTGCCAGAGATTTTGGAAATGAAACTTTAAAACCACTGGGTTATGAATTCTGGGTAGACAACAAAGCTAATGACAATATCGGAATTGAGGGAAGCGGTTTTGGGGAAACTACCCCGGCATCCGATTTCAACAGTGGCTCATCATACCAAAGCTACCAAACTTATCCGCCTGCTCCCGAACCAAGTACTCCGGTTGAGACCTATACACCACCGATCCCGGATCAAAGTGCTCCGACTGTAAACAGCTCGCCGGTTCCGGATATTCCGGCTATGGACAACCCACCGATGCCCGATCAGAGCAGCCCGGCAGCAAGTTACCCGCCACCTCCTTCGGTTGCTCCGGCTCCTTCCATTCCCTCTGCAGAGCCTGCGCCGGTAAATGCTGTCACTCCATCTACCCCACCCCAGACTCCAGATGTTCCTCTGGATGATGAATGGTGATTTTGAATTTTACTTTAAACAATAATAGAAATACGGGGTTTTGCAATCGCAAAGCCCCTCTTTATTTATGTCACAAGTAGCATTATACAACCTTGGTTGCAGCAAGAATCTCATCGATGGTGAGAGAATTCTGTACCTGTTCAGATCCGCCGGTTTTGAACTGACCAGAGATCCTCAGATCGCTGATATAATAATTGTTAACACCTGTGCCTTTATCAGAGAGGCTCAGGAAGAAGCAATCGATACTATTCTTGAAGCTGCATCCCAAAAAAAGAACGGAAATTGTAAGACACTGATTGTCAGTGGCTGCTTTTCACAAAGATATAGAAAGCAAGTTGCAGAAAAATTCCCCGAAGTTGACTTGTGGGTCGGTGTCAACGACTGGCAGCAAATGCTTCGCAATCTTTACAAGCAAATGAAACCATCAACTTTCGAAAGAGAGCTTTCCGGCCTGCAGGCTACTCAATACTTAAAAATTGCAGAAGGTTGCTCCCATGGTTGTACATTCTGTGTAATCCCTGGTATTCGCGGCCGTTTTGTCAGCAGAGAAACCCGGGAAATAATCGATGAAGCCAGGTGGCTCTATCAAAGCGGTGTAAAGGAGCTGATTTTAGTTGCTCAGGATACCTCTTTCTTTGGCAGAGACCGCGGCAGCTCCCTCACCTCTCTTCTTGAGCAATTGCTGGCTAAAACCGAATTCCCCTGGATCCGCTGCATGTATCTGCATCCCAGATATGTTGATCAAAACCTTCTCGAACTGATAGCCAGAGAACCACGTATCTGCTCCTACTTTGATATTCCCCTGCAGCACATCTCCGAGCCGATACTTCGATCCATGAACAGAACCCCTTTAACAAAAGAGATCTATAACCTGATAGAACAAATCAGAACAGTAGTACCGGATGCTTCAATCAGAAGTTCTTTTATCCTGGGGTTTCCAGGTGAAACAAACACCCATTTCAAGGAATTATTGAGCTTTATAGAGTTTGCCCGCTTTGACAAACTGGGAGTTTTCCCATTCTCTGCAGAGCAGGGCACAAAGGCCTTTGAATTAAAACCTCGCCCAAGAATTGCTACTGCAATAAAAAGATGTGAAGAGCTGATGCTAGTGCAAAGAGAGATAAGCAGAGAGATCCTGGAATCCAAAATTGGTTCAACTATGGAAGTCATAATCGATGATATCAGTGAGGACCCTTCCTTTAATTTTGAAGCCAGATCTCAGTCTGATGCCCCAGAAGTAGATGGAAAAGTTCTTCTGACCAGCGGAGATTTTACCCCTGGTACTATTTCCAGTGTAAAAATCATTGGAGCTTCAGACTACGATCTCTTTGCAGAACCATTATCCGGCAGATAATTGCTTATTCTTTTAAAAGTTATTATTTTTCAAGACCTGAATACGCCGGTATTTAGTGAGTAAATTTTTTGTTGGTATTAAAGGAGTTGCTGCGTATGCCGACATATGAGTATAAATGCCAGAAATGTGGTCTTGTCTTTGAAGAGTTCCAGAGTATCAGTGCAAAGCCATTAACATCTTGCAAAAAGCCGGGTTGTGATGGTGTGGTAAAAAGACTTTTTTCTCCAGGCGCCGGTTTTTTATTCAAGGGAAGTGGTTTCTATATTACCGATTACCGTTCTGATTCATATAAACGTTCAGCCAGTTCTGAGAGCAGTTCTACCTCAACAGCATCGACCTCTTCCAGCAAAAGTTCTTCTGCCTGATTTTAACTGCTAAGGAATCCTTTTTAATGTTTATTGATGAAACCACGATATTCGTAAAAGCAGGAGATGGTGGAAACGGATGCTTCTCTTATGAGCGTCTAAAATACAAACCTAAAGGAAAACCTGATGGAGGCGATGGAGGCCGTGGAGGGCATATCTATGTAATCGGCTCAAGACAGATCCATACACTTCAGGATATAGCCTATCATCAACAGTATAAAGCGGAACGCGGGGCTCACGGAAAAGGCTCAAATAAAGCAGGTAGAAGTGGTGAGGACATCACCATTAAAGTTCCTCTGGGCACCGTTATCTATGATAAGGATAGTGGTGATCTGTTAATAGATTGCTTGCAGGAAGAAACCCCGGTAATCATTGCCAAAGGAGGCAGAGGAGGCAGAGGCAACGGTACTCTGGTGTCATCCAGAAATCCCAATCCTGATCACTCAGAACCAGGAAAACCAGGAGAGGAAAAAAATCTCAGATTAGTACTGAAAATGTTGGCAGATGTGGGTCTGGTAGGCAGACCTAATGCTGGCAAATCCACTTTCCTTTCCAAAATCTCAAAAGCCAGACCAAAAATTGCCGATTACCCTTTCACCACCACCAGCCCCAATCTGGGAATAGTGAAAATGGCCGGTGGTTACGATTCTTTCATAGTGGCTGACATTCCAGGTCTGATCGAAGATTGTCATAAAGGCAAAGGCCTGGGGATTCGGTTTTTACGACATATTGAGCGAACCAAAATCCTGGCCATACTCGTAGAAGCGACCTCCACTGATCCGCTCGCCGATGCAGATATTCTTCTGAATGAACTTGCACATTACAGTCAGGAACTGGTATCTAAACCGAAATGTTTTATTCTTTCGAAATCGGACCTGCTCCCTTCTGACTCTCACCTGAAACTGCCGCAAGACTGGTTAACCATGAGCGCTGCAACCGGAGAAGGAATAGATACAGTCTTAAAGAGACTTTACAGCATGGTTGTTAGTGTTAAAGAAGAAAACGAATGAGTAGTTCCCGGAAGCGCTCAGAATTACAGACTTTTTCAAGTAAGGTCCCTCGCTGAAAGCGCTCCCTTATACTTACTTAGCAAGGGCAAAGTTAGGTCAGCATTTTTTCTGCTCTCTTTGAACTTCAGTTTCCACCTCCTTTATAAGCCACAAACTCCAAATGCCGAGTTCAGAACTCGAAAGGTCGGGTTCGTCATCGCTGTTTGGAACTTCGTGAACGCAGTTCGGAACTCCGTTATTGCTGTTCAGAACACCAAAAAAGCTTAATTAACCAGCTATGGAATAGTAGTGATTTCAGAAAAGAAACCAAATTCTCAAAATGGTTGTCCCAAATCAAAATGCAATTCATAGAGACCTTCACCGGGTTTGCGATTCAATTTAAAACCAACATCAAACCGCGCCACTGCAATCGGAGTGTTCAAACGAATTCCAGGGCCTGCTGCCCAACGAAGATCCTTAAATATTTTATCGTAGCCAACACTCTGCCAGACATTACCAGCATCGATAAATGCAGCACCCTGAAACCACCAAAATAGTGGAATCCTGATATCAAGCAGATTAGCTGTTAACATTATATTGGAACTCTGAAGCTCTCCGGGAAGCTCAACTTTCAGGTTATTCTCCGAAAAGCCCCTGACCGATCTGGCTCCCCCAATATAAAAACGCTCCTGAGGTGGAATTGCTATGCTCTGTCCATATGTCTTTATCCAACCAACCTTTAACCCGTTTCCAACAACTACAGATCCGACTTTCCAGTATAAACGGAAATCATCGGTTATTTTCATAAACTGGTTGGACTTTCCGGTCAACCCGGAAACTTCTGTTTCAAAGGAGTTTAGTATCCCTTTAGAAGGATTTATAAGATTATTTCTGGAATCATAGGAAACACGTAACCCGATACTTTTTGTCGGAAGCTCAGGCAGATAACTATCGTTTTTAGCCCGCAGATGGTTGATCTCTTCCCAATCAAGTTGAAACTGATAAGCCAGATTAAATTTCGTTGTGCGACCAACAGAGAACCTTATTCCATGAAAAACCCCATAGTATGTATCTTTATAGTCATCATGACGCTCCAGATACGCCGTATTGTTAAACTGGAGCGGAAGCCCTAAAAACCAGGGGACTCCATAAACAATCTCTGCATTCTGCAGCTTAACCGAGTATTTGCCATTAAAGGTCAGGCTATGGCCAATCTGAAAGACATTGGCGTAAGAGGTACGAAGCGAAGCTCTTGGACCATCAGCCGTTCCATATCCCACACCACCTTCAATGCGGAAAAAATCGGCCTGCTGCACTGCCACTTTCACCGGGAAACTGCTCTGAGAGATGGAACTATCACCTGAAGAATCGATTTCTACAATCGGCTCGATCTGCGCAAAATTAAACAGATTAGTTTTGTAGAGTTTTTGCTCAGATGAGCGGATTTTTCTGATGGTAAGGGTGTCGCCTTTACCAAAATCCAACTCACGAGTAAGCACCCTGGAATGAACGTGCTTGTTTCCAGACAAGATAATGGTATCCACACTGATCAAAGGACCTTCATTAATCATGAAAGTAATCCTGGCATTACTCTTTGATGAATCTACTTCCAGTTGAGATTCCACCTTTGCCTTTAAAAATCCCTTGTTAGCCAATTCAGACTTAAGAAAATCGGCATCCGAATCAAGATCCGACATAAGCAGTGGACAATGTGGCTGACTCTTAAGTTTTGTCAGGATCGAGGTCTCCAGTATTGAACGCTTTTGTGATAAGTCTATTGCACTTATTCTGGTTCTCTCACCTTCATCGATAAATAATTCAACATAAACTCTGTGCTTTAGTGAATCTCTGTTTACGCTGCGATGAATATCAACCGCAAAAAATCCCTGAGATCTGTAAAAACGAATAAGCGATGAGACATCTGAACGCAACTTTGATGAAGAAAATCGGGGCGATCTCAGAAACCTCTTTTTTTTCAGTCCCATCAAGGTTTTGAGTTCACTGGTTTTAAACGTCTTGTTTCCTGTAATGGTTATTTTCTTTAATCTCCAGTCGTCAGCTTTAGCCGAAACCTCTGAGAGGATTCCAACCAGAATTAAAAAAATAACCCATCTACAAATAGCTATTCTTTTCATTTTTCTCATCGGCTGTATTTAAAAAGCAAGTCCAGTCCATGATTATCGATGCTTGTCTGCCCCTCCACAAAAAAATGCTTAGTCAGACGGAACATCGCGCTCACTTTTGGTTTTGTAAGATCACCCAGGGCGGTTTCGTATGAAAGGAGAAATCTTGGGGAAAATCGTTTGGTTAAACTCAATGTTGGACTATGCTCAGAATCGAAATCAAACAGATTACCTTTGAGATCTATTTTTTCGATTCCCAGGAGCTGTTCCAGTTTCCTGGTTCCAAAACCAATTATGCTCTGCTGTGCAAAGATTTTCAGCCTCTCTCCAAGGTCCTCCCCTACAGCCCCTAATGGCTGGCCTAGAGTAAGTATACTTATAATATTACCCTCATCTAACGGCATATCCTTGGCCCATAACCGCACTTCCGGCTCACTCATCCTTCCCCTTATTGTCAAATAAATCGTGTCTGACTCGATTGTCTGAAGCTGCCCTTTTGCTGCTGGTGAGATCATGTCTATCTCGGTCACCGCCTCCAGATCCAGAAGCGGGTCCATCTTGTAAGGGTCATAGTTATAGAAATTCCCTTTGGTGATTTCGAATTTGCGATCGAGATAATTTATATAACCTTCATTTACTCTGATTTCTCCGGTGTAGGAAGGTTTCTCTGCAGTCCCTGTTATAGAAATCTCACCGCCCATTTTAAAATCGCCAAGATTCATATCCACTGTCAAATTGTCAAGCAGCTTAACTTCTACCATGATTGACAGTTTTTGCAGAAACGGATCCTTCTGCACACTGATATTATTTTTCTGTACCTGCTCCAGCAAATCAGCCAGTCTCAGATCTCTCACTACTCTGGTGTCTCCCAGATCAATACTGCCTTTGACCAGAAAACCACCATCATTTTTATTTGAAAAACGAAGATTGCCATTCTGAATGCGGATCGCTGCTAGATCCCTGAAATCCAGCAGTACATCTTTACTTATAACATCTATTTTCATCTGTTCCAAACCAGAACTGCTCCAGATTATAAATCCATCTCCCCTTATTTTCCCTTTTCCGCATTTCGCGCTTAGTTGTTTCACTATAACCGAATCACTGCGCATCACAAGCTGCACATCAACAGGACCGATTACCGGATTCATCTCCTCAATGGCAAACCGTCCATCTTCCATTTTGATGTTGCCCGAAAGAACAGGCCGTCCTCCGGTTATTTTTATTACCCCTTTACCATTGATCACACCGCTTCTGATAGTGTTCTCCGTCATGAAGGGTGAAAGATTAACCATAGGGAATCGGTTAATGTTGAAATCTGTCTGAAAACCAGGCTGAATCATCAGTGAATCCATGTTTTTCAGGGGAACTTTCACACTGGCTTCCACTGTTCCGTTTTGGGAGAACCAGAACTTGCTTCCTGTCACTTTAAAGGTATCCAGAGTCGAATATCCCTTTAAATACAGACTGTCTGCACTGCCATGCTGAACTCTTGAAGAACCACAAAAAACATCATATTCCAGTAGTGGATCCGAAACCGTTCCGGATAATGTTGCTGCCATTCTTAAGTTATTGATGGAAACCCTCTGTTTCCTGTTACGATAAACTCCATCGTCTATCTTAACCGTTCCTTTCAGAGCCCAGGTACCCTGATCACTGTACATATTAAGTTTTACATTACCAACGCCATTGGCTATAGAGCTGCTGTCAAGAATAAATGCAATCCCATCAAGATTTACACCGGTACCAGCAAGATCCACCCTGGCGACTTCTGTACCCATCATGTCAATCCCCCACCCCTTTGATGGTAAAAGCGGTAAAGATGCATTCAGGTGCAGCAGCGATGAGGAATCTTTCAGAAATATTATTGATTTTACAGTTAACAGGGAATCTGCCATCCCCAGTATACAATCGATAGAAGCCAGGCGATGTACCTTAAACCCCGGCTGATCCAGCCTGGCTTCTACTTTTCCCTGAAAAGCCTTCCAGGTTCCTTCGAAATTTCCCTGAGCATCCAATGCTCCCTTATAATTTCTGTCAAAAGAAAACCAGGGAGATATCGCAGAAATATCCAGCTTCGAAATTTTAAACCCCGAGCTGACCGAATCTTTCCCCAACAACCCCTTAAAACTTATCTCTCCTGCTCTCTTGTTGCTTTCCAGTCCCTGTTTTTGTACCGAAAGGGAGATATCTGTCAGCATGTTTGAAACAGTGAACTTCCCCCTGCTTTTCACCTGAGTCCCTTCCAGACACACATAACCATTACTCCAGCTTATCCGGTCATAGGCATCAATTTTCAGATCGGCATTTACAGAATCGGCCCTGTATCCTTTGTAATTGATTTCTTTTCCAGAAACCATGGCTGAGACATCCAGAGATGAGATCGGCCCCGAAGCCTTAACAGCAGCAGTCATCGATCCGCTTATTCCATCAATTTTAAAGAAATCCGCCAGTGTATCCAGATTTGCTGAGATCTTCGCACGAAGGTATCCCAGATTAAGCTCATCTCCATCATACTGAACCGAAGTACTGAAAACATCCGATCTTACCGAACGCCACCTGAGATTCCTGCTTCTGATTGCACAATGAATAAAAGGATCTCCAATCAATCCATCAATGGATGATTCAAATTTCACCGATCCATCGATTCTCTCCTTTAGAAAGTACTGGCTCAGAAAAGCTGCATCAGCTATCTGACCGGCAATCTTCCCATGGACTGCCAGATTCGACTGAATTCGTCCACTTCCTTCAATATAATCCCGTCCCAGCTCTCCATTTATAACCCATTGTCTGTTATTAAGTTCTGTATAAAGCTTCAAGGTATCTTTGTCAAATATTTCATCTTCAGCTTCAATTCTTAACAGCGCATAATCCGGTAATCTTTCAAAACCGGTACCTTTGATCTTCCCTTTGACAAAAGCCTTTTTTCCAGGTATGTTCTTTTCATCCAGATCCAGTTTTTCCTTTAGTAATGTCAGCCTGGCCTGATCAATGGAGACGTCTGCCTGATATTTACCGAAAGAAGGTCTCCTCATGAGCCGGGGGATCTGAATTCCCGCATCCAGTGTAATTTTCCCCAGTTGCGAAACGATCTTGCCTTGTGTGCTTGCCACAAAATCGTTTACATACCCCCCCTGAAGGTGGAAGGTATCGATGTCAAAAGAATAAAAGTTCAACCCGGAACCTGTAGTTCTGTATTTTAATATCGGGTTTTCCAGAGTTCCTTGCCAGGATGCCTCTGCCCATAGAGACCCCTGAGGTTTAAAAGCTGGAACATATCCATGAATTGCCAGTACCGGTGCCATCTCTGTGCTTACAGTGGCATGAAGATCCCAGCTTTCTTTCATATCAAAAGGAATCGTGCCCCATCCGGTAATTTCTGTCCCAGATCCCTTCACATAGGATTCCAGTAGATTCAACTGATTAAAACGTAAAATTGCACTACCGCCAATAGTGTCCAGAGTCCCTTCCCACCAATTACTGCTAAACTCCGCCTGAGGAACCCGCAACTCCAACTTTATGGAATCAATTTCAGGAAACCTGGCCCTTATTCTTGCACCTCTTACAGATCCCATAAAATGCAAGCAACTGTCTTTGTACACAGCGTTCACATTGTTTAACCTGACGTTTCCAATTATCATTTTCCACGGAGATGAGCTCTTTGGAGAAATATTCACACGTCCCCGTTCTTTTGGTGGCTCCTTTTTCATAAGCGAATCAACCAATGCCGAATCCGGATAGACCGGTATCTTAAGCTCTCCATCGTTTGTAACCGAAAGAGTTGCATTCAGCCCTCTCCCAAAGACTGAAACCACGTGTACTGTCCGGTTCAAAAGAGCCAGAATGTTATATCGTACCCTGATATAATCAATCGAAACGGAATCTTCACGTCCGCTTTTATCCCTAACCTTTAAATCGTGAATATCGAGCCTGGAGAGCAGATTTGATCTGATCCTTCCGATCTCAACATTTCCCTCAAGAAGTGAATCCAGCTCTTTTTCTACGATATCACAGACATAATTCTGCACAGGAGGCAACAGAAGAACACCATAGATGGTAGCACAAAAAAAAGCTATTGATATGATAATGACGGCTGAAATTATCCCCAGCCGGATAATAAATCTCCATTTTCTCATGGTATGCCGGATTTATTGTGTAGAGTTTTCTGGAACCTGATGAAATGCACCTGGACAAGGAAAAAAGAATCCGGGATATCCCAACCCGTACTTCAGTAAAATAATTTCTACCTGATCCGGACGATTGTTTTGCGTGAATAGCATAGAGCCCATTAGGCTAGCGGTCCTGAAGTTTTGTTCGTCCTTCGCAAGGCTTCGGAGAACAGGTTCGTCCTTCGCAGGGCTTCGGAGAACAGGTTCACCATTCAATCAGCCCTGCTATTGGAAGGTGGATGGGAGACAGGAAGAGCATATCTACCAGGTGATATGATCAAAAAACTTCAGCCGATAAACAATGGATCGAAGTGAGTCACGTAAAAGAATCGTTCGATTTAGGCCTATCTTAATATCTGATCTAATAGTCAGACAGGCAAAAATAATATCGGATAACCTCTAAAAAGAAGATCCATCGGTATGAGTGGCCGCAAGACTACCTTTTTAATTCATCTCCCCTCCTGACTCCCGCAATTGTAGAAATACTGGTTTGAACCAATTGGCCCAAGTAGCTATTTTTCATCTCATGTTGCCTTCATTTTTCGATTTCCCGATTCTGTTACTGTATGCAGAAATACATTTCAGGTTCTTTCCTCATTTCCCCAGCCTTCTTTATCGCAGGGAACCAGAAATCACATTTGACCTTCCCAGACGAATCGGTCCGGGCTCTGATCTTCCTGTAGCTTTATTAATAAACGATATTCACCGTTATCCTGTCTCTGTAAATGAAGTAGCAATAGCTGTTTCCACTTGCAATGCTCCACCACAATTATTCAGGTTTAAAAATCTGACAGATCACCAAATAAAGCATTCATTGGATGATCAGCTTCTAGCTTTTATCTTTGAAATACCACGATCAAAACTGCCTGAGGGTCAGGTTTATGTAAACGCGACGGTCTCTGTTAGCAGAAAAAAGCGCACTTGGACAGTGCTTAATGATAACCTTTTTTCTTCATCCAAAGCCTCTTTCAAATGCAGAGTCTGCAATGAATCTCTTCCAGGAAATGAGTTTTGTACCTATGGTGATCTTCATAACCATTCAATCTACTCCCAAAGCCATGTAGAATTTGGACCACCATTGCAAGTTTATGACAAAATGGCCTCAGCTTCCGGCCTTGATTTTCTGGGAATCACCGATCACTCCTATGATCTGGCCTGTAAGCGGGAGAACTATCTGGAACAGGATAAAGCACTTACAAAATGGAATCTTTACCTGAAAGATTTTCTGGTTGACTATAAAACTATCATGATTCCTGGAGAAGAGATCTCCTGTCTCAACAAAGATGGTAAGGTGGTTCATCTCTGTGGATTAGGACTGCAAGATTTTATCAGTGGTACTCTTGACGGAGCCCGCAGAAATACCGTTTTCCCTCAGCAACTCTCTATAAATCAGGCAATTAAAGAAATTCACAAACAGGGCGGAATTGCTTTTGCAGCTCACCCCGGCTCCCAGGCAAACTTTCTACAGAGCCTTTTGCTTCATCGGGGAAGCTGGTCAGAAATGGATTGTTCAGAAGAACTTGATGGTTTCCAAGCCTTGAACAGCGGATATCACAAGTCGTGGTCTCGGGCTAAATCCTTATGGCTTAACCTGTTAAAAAAAGGGGCGCGCATACCGCTACTGGGAGGCAATGATGCACATGGCGATTTTAACCGCTACAGAGCAACCAGTATCCCATTTGTGAGCATCTATGAAGGTTTTGACCGGTATATGGGTTATGGAAAAAGTGGTGTCTATGGCAGGAAACGTTCGTCTGATGAAATTCTTGATAGTATCCATGATGGTGCTACTTTTATCACTAACGGTCCCTTCATCTCCATCATTCGATCCATCTTCCCATTCGAACCGGTTATATCCAATCGTTCGATCGACTCCTCCGATCTCTCCAGGCTTATCGTTTATGCCAAAAGCACTGCTGAATTTGGAAGATTGCTGAAACTGAGTGTTTTTCTGGGCGGCCCTTCAATTGAAGAAAAACTGTTAATGAAAAAACATTATAAAGAAAACATCTATGAAGCCGCAGAACCGGTTCCCCCAACCGAACTCCCCCAGAATTGCTATCTTCGGGCGGAAGTGGTAAGCATATTGGAGGACAACATTACCTTGGAAGGATATACTAGCCCATGTTATCTGGGAAATTATTGATGCTTGCAGAGGAACCTGGAAAACCCATGCGATAACAGGAATGGGTTGTTTCGGGATACGGGCGCAGGGTATTAAAACCCCGCGCAATCCCATCGGATACAATGAGCATTATAGCTCGCCATCAAGAGTGGGTACTGTCCAATCAATATATTGTTCAGGATTTGGCTTGTTGCCAAGATCGGTACTAACTTCCCCTGTATTGGCAGAATTATTGCCTTTAAGGAATTTATCAACCATAGCATTCATTGAAGCATCATATTTGTTACGCCACTGACAATGGTTTCCAGAAGCTCCCACACATGAGAAGTGGTCACCAACTCCGAGTGCTTCGAAGATCTTTTTGCCTATACTTGCAGTTACCCATGCCGATTTTGCGTCTAATCCAGCGTATGTACCACTTGGATTATCCACGATATAGAGTCCCCGCGGTGCTATTAAAGCCATTGCCGAATGCATGTCCACAGGTAACCGATCAGTGTTATCAGCACCGGCATTATTGCCACTGGTGAATTTACCGAGAGCCACCTCCGAAAACCAGCGAACATAACTTATTGCGTGATATGGCCACTCTCCCTGAGTGTCAAGCTGCTCGACCAGTCGCAACCCTACAGTTCCGCCGATTCCAGACTCTACCGGAATTGTCAGAGCAATGCGGTTATCAAGCACTCCTGCAACGAATGCTCCCTTACCAAAGCGGGAACAACCAGTTACAGCAATTCTGCTGGGATCGATAATGCTCGGATTCTGTTCCAGGACATCGATAATACGACTGACTTGCCAGGCCCACGCTACCAGGTAACCAGCTTCATGTCTTTTACCATAAAAATCGAAGAACGGCCCCTCCTTGTCACCACTGCCACCTGAAACTTCTTTTGGAGAAAAGGAGATAGTGGCTACGCCACTTGGAGCCGATGCACCTGAGGCGTATTGGATAATAGCGGGTGCAGGCTGTGTAGCTCCGTTCATTTTTACAGTAGCAGTAAAAGAACATTCTTTTTGACCATCCTTTACTTTTACAGAAATGCTTTGGGTGCTTACAGTTCCGGAGACCGCTTCTTTGGGAGGAATTGGTTTTTCTCCATAGATGTACTTTATCAACTGTCGATAGAGCAATTCCCGCTGACAGGCCCATTCGCTTTTACTGGTGATGCGGGTTCCATCAAGCTTCATGAAAGGATCAGGCAGTTTGGAATTAGCTTTATTAAGCGCGCTATATTCCGGCAGCGAGCCTACTGTACAGTGATCTGTAGGATTTTCCTTCCGCCCCCAGGCGATTTCACTCTCCTCAACAATACTGTCCATTTCAATAGAAATATCGCTAAGATTATAGGAATTAATCGGAGTTACAGACTCTTTGAAATTTTCTTTGGTGGCAATAAGTGAATCAATTGCTTCTGAATCTGTTATTTTGGCCAGTGAAAAAATATCATCGGTTCTGGAAGCGGTGTTTCTGTTGGTCAAATGCAGTTCGTTTCCCAAACGAACAAGCTGACAGGTATACACATTATTATTTATGATCACCCGGACAATATTGAGACCAGATGAAAGTTGCGGTAGTGTGATCTGCTCAGTCATTGGATTCAGGTTCGAAAAATCGATCGATGCGATTCTTCTACCGTTTCCGCAAAAAATGGAAACATTACCGCTTAAATTACCTTCAACAAGAGAAAACCTTATAGCGTTTCCATGGAGTTTAAACGCCAAAGTCTGCTTCTGTGCTGCTTTCATCCGGATTGCAACAGGCGAAACGATTTCGAAGGTTCCATCCTCGTCGGTCAGCGCAGAAACATCTTTACCCTTTAATAAGACGGTTACTCCTTCGAGAGGTCCCCCACCCTTTTTAGATACAGTTCCAGTAATCTGGTATTCATATTTGGTATCAGCCATAGAATAACCGGCTCCAAATAACAGTATGAATATGAGTAGATGTAGAATTTTCACAACCCCTCCCTTGAAACATTTTAAGATTTATGTAAACGATATGTTTATTATAAAATTATGGAATACAATTGTCTTTTATATGCACAAAATACGAAACATAATAGTCAGATTCATTTTATAATGAAACCGCATAGAATTTTCCGTATACAAGATGTATACATCCCAACCCGACACCCTTAACAAGAAGGTCATTCGCACCATTCGGGAGCCCTGAAATGAATGGAAAAAGGGAAATATTGGGTGGTGCCAGCGAATAACGCACAAGATAAGAAATCATGCGCTAAAATATCTGTTCGGTTTCCCTCTCAAAAACTATTTTCTCAAACCATAATGGACTACACCCAAACAATAAACAAGCTTTCCAGATGGTTTGATGACTACGCCCATTCCTTCGAGTGCGGCCCTCAGCAACTTCATGAGGCGGCTTTATTAAAGCATGAACACACCAGACAAGTTTGCTGCAACATGGATTCACTCTGCAAAAGCATCTCCCTGGGAAATCCACTTCTTTTCACAGCCCAAATAACAGCTCTGTTTCACGATGTAGGACGATTTCAGCAGTATAAAGATCACAACACCTTTCAGGACCGTAAATCGGTAAATCACTCTCAGCTTGGATTAAAAGTCATTGATGAATACCATCTTCTCGATGATCTCCCTCAGGATTTGTCCCATAAAATCCGGACCGCAATTCTTTATCACAGCGCCAGGACTATTCCGGATAACCTTGCTAAAGATCAGGATCTTCTATGCAGACTGATCCGAGATGCTGACAAGCTGGATATCTATTCGATTGTAGCATCACACTACAGCAATCCTTCTCAGGTCAGAAAAGAAATTTTTGAAACCGGACTTCCAGACCTGCCCACAGTTACTCCCCAAATCTGCTCGGCGGTTGCAAGCGGTTCGACAGTGGATTTCTCAATGATCAAATGCCTCAACGATTTTAAACTGATTCAGGTTGGTTGGGTTTATGACCTAAATTTCACCCGTAGTTTCCAATTGTTAAAAGAAAGAGGACATTTCGAGCAGATAACAGCCCAATTGCCTCTTATACCAGAGGTAATTCATGCAATCGAGCTGGCAAGAAGATATCTGGAAAAATGCGCTTCTCAAAGGTTTACCGCTTATTCGATTTATTCTGAAGCACCTGAAGGAGTTCCACGACTGTAATGCATTAATCTTCGGGAAACATACCCCACAGCCAGCAAAGTCCATCCATTAAGCAATATTTCGATCCCCACCAGAACTCCCAGAAAGACAAAACTCTTTACCGGCCATTGACTTAATATGAAAAAGCCTAAAATTATAGATAAACCACCTCCAAACACCACCCATCCCCAATTGGCAGGACGATCCGTTAATGCCCCAAAAATCTTATTAAGACCACCCATTATAAAAAGAATCACGAAAACCAGAGATATTGCTGCGGCACCCATACCCGGAAAAAAAAACAACAACACACCACATCCAATAGCCAATACTCCTGAAGAGAAACGCCACCAGGATAAATCAACTTTCTTGTGGAAAAACTGTGCAAGATCGATTACCCCCCACACTATAAGACACCATCCCATTACCCAAACTGTCAGCCAGGTGGTAAATGCGGCAATAATAATTATCAGTATTCCAAGTGCAATCTGTCCTGTTCCTGCTATAGTGTTAATGAAGGGAATAAAAGAGAAAGCTTGTTCGGCTTGATTAATTTTTCCCATATTCCGAATATTCTGCAAAAAATGATCCGTTTTCGCGTATTCTTTGTAAGGGATCCTAATGAATAATGCATCCGTTTTTAAATGGCAATTTTTCCTTTCAGATCAGGAAAAAGGAGAAATCGCATAGATGGATGTCCCGTGGCGGGTTTTTCAAGCAGGAGTTGTTTATGAATGGTGTTGAGAATGTGACCATGAAAAAAAACCTGGAAAAGTATAAAACCTGGAGTATTGCAATGGGAGCAGGATTAATAATCCTTGGTCTTTTAACTATTGCAGTAGCAGGTTTTACCACCTTCGTTTCGGTGGTATTCTTAGGCTTGGTATTATCGGTCAGAGGAATCGTAGATGTAGTTCATGCGGTGGGAAGCCGGCATGAAAAAGGGTTCTGGTGGAGAATGTTCGGAGGCACACTATCCCTGGTGATTGGTGTACTTCTTATCTCCAGACCAGTGATTGGAATACTCTCTTTAACTTTTCTAATAGCGGTATTTCTTATTACATCCGGACTCTACAGGACAATCGCTGCCCCGGTTGAGCAGGGAAGTCAATGGGGATGGCTGATGTTTGGTGGGATAGTCTCCTTGATACTGGGATTTATCGTACTCTCAGGATGGCCAGTTTCAGCAATCTGGTTTATCGGATTACTGATAGGTATAGAGATTCTAATCCAGGGTATTGTAATGGTATCATTGCCGTACTCTTTGAGCTATCAGCCCACAGGGAAAGAGATTCCAGCACACTGAGAACTCCGGTGTCGAGAAAGTATCTCACTATTAACAGGGCAGTTAAAAGGGGGACAGATCTGCCCCCTTTTTGGACAACTGCTTTTCAGTAATACTGTAGATCCGGTTCAATTTGCTGTTGAATTTTCCGGTATTAGGCCTTGTATTTATTATTCCAGATTGGATCCAACTGAACAGCCAACTCCTTGTCATACTCTTTGAGTGCATTCTTATAACTTTTATCGGAAAGACAGATTTCTGCACTACTGTTGCCCGGTTTTGCACCAGTACTCAGCAGAACATCTCTGGCGCAATCGTGATGATCCCTCATTAGACAAGGTCGGATAAGATTTCCTCTTCTCTCCAGCGGCACATTTAAACTATAGCTGTGCTGCCAGTCCCGCCATCCCTGGAAAAGATCGGAAAAGAGAGCATCGGTAAGAGATTTTCCTTTGGAATAAAGATCATGGATATTGTCTTTCCAGTAAGGAACAAAAACACAAGGGTACACATTGCCGGTCCAATCAACATAGAGATAACCATCCGCCCGGCCTCCTGCGATACATCCGGAGACAAATGTCCCTCCATTCCAGAAATCTGCTATTAAAAGGCGTCGCTTACATACCCACTCGTGCTCCTTGAACCAGATTTTCTTACGTATCTCAGGAGAGATTTGATTGCGGGTATCTGCCCCCCTGCCTATGGGCATATACTGAAAGACCCATTGGTAGATGGCCCCTTGCTTATCGAAGTAAAAATCTATGAGATCATCATTTAAAATTATCTCTGCATTCTGAGCGGTTGCAGTAACTGAGATACCAAAGGGAACTCCTGCTTCACGAAGATTTTCAAAAGCCTGCAGGATCAGTTTATGAGTACCTTTTCCCCTCCTTTCATCAGTCTCTTTCTCGAAGCCCTCCACCGAGAGAGCTGGTGAAATGTTTCCTGCTTCAGCCATTCTTTTGGCCTTCTGCTTGTCTATCAGGGTACCATTGGTATAAACCATGAAAAACTGATCCTGGTACTGCTTTGCCATGTCTATCAGATCGGTGTTCCCATCTCTCCAGATAAATGGTTCACCGCCAGAGATCACATTGAACCAACTTCCCCAGACATTGTATTTCTCGTCTAAAATCTTGCCAAACACCTCTTTAGAGAGCCTGGGAAGACTTCCCTGGATACTTGCAGCATAGCAGTTGTGACATTTCAGATTACAGCATCCCTCAGGCGAGATGGTCATAAACCCCGGAGGACTTATCCCATATTTGGACCTGAACCGATCTTTTGTCTGCTGGATTCCTGGACCAAGCAACTGACGAATAAACAAATTCTGGATACAGTTTCTGACTGCAGGAGCCCCCTTACCGTAAGCCTTGAGTGCAGCACGCAGAACATTGAATTTCATGAAAAAACGATCCTGATACTCTCGTTTGGAGTCATTACTCTCAGAGGAGAGCTGTTTAAATAATACTCTTTGAGCAACTTTTTCAATCACAGGAAGAGCGATTTTCCAGATCCCCACTTTGTTACCAATTCCAAACGCCATAGAGGTCAAAAATTTCTGATAGTTGCTGGTATTCAGGTTCATAGCATTCCCTTTTATGATAAAGGATTGGTCCAATATTAAGCTTAACCTATCTGTTATTCCAAAAAGGCTACGACCAAGAAAAAGCGAAATTTGTACCAAAAGCGAAACCTATCGCAAGTCATTTGGAAGCACTTCCCAGGGTCACTCTTATCCCTACTCCCCCTCCAATAACAAAGCCGTTATCTGGCAGAAACTGCCATTGTGGATCGATTTCTGCAAACACACTTACTGGAAAATTCTCAAACAGGTATATTGCCCCTACCGGAAAACGCACCCCTATAAACCAGTCATCCCCGATACGAAACCCTCCACCTACACCTACATATAATGGAAGAGTTCCGGTATTAATCCGAGGATAGTAATAGTTAAGTATATAGCTGGCATCCAGTTCGAAAATTCCGTTTTCCGTAAAAGACCAGGCACCGATTACATCCACTGCATTCGTCGGATTAAACCACCATCTGGCTATAAGACCGATAGGTTGTCCTAAAAAGGGGCCTATTTCAAAGCGGGGAACCTCCGGTGACACCATCCCCCCATCCAGAATTGAGTCAAACTGAGAGAAACTATTGGTCTGCAAAATAAAAAGCAGACAGCAAAAGGATAAAATTCTTTTCATACTATCCCTCCGACTTGGGTGATTTCAGGTAAAATCTATCTGTTCTCAGTTTGCAACTCACATGCCATTTTTTTTAAGGGACCGGGTCAAATCCTGCCCATGCTCACTAATTCCCCAAATGCTTTTAAATCACCAAAGGAGGGCTTAGAGCGAGATGGCCTACCCCCCAGGGATCAAAGTCCACCCAGTGTCATTAGTGTGTGTTAAATCTACCTTGAACATTTTGGGGATTGAGATAAACAAATATCATGAAAACACTATAAAAAATGTAACTTGCTTGTAAGCCTTTTTCTGGCTAAATTGATAACTGATATCATTTCATGTAATCACAAATGCACATCTGAAATCAGGAGTATTGCCATGATCCGCTCCATTAGTAAGCTCTTTTCGGATAGAACCCACCCCACAACCTATTTTGGGGAAAGCAATTCAAGCAAAATCAAGCATAACGATCAATGTATCGCTATTAAAAAAAAGGATCAATCCAGTAAAGAAGATCTTCTTCTGGGTGGCTCTTTTGCCCATACTCCCAGACCTCTTCCACCCAAATTTGACAGTATAGCAGAGATGCTTATGGATCAAGCCAACACCTCTCCAGAACAAGACAGTTTCGATTGTCAGCAGCTTTTCCTCAAGCTGTCTCAAAACCGTTATACTTTACAGAAAGAGGAACCGTTCAGCAGCCAGGAAATTTTCCAGCAACTCAGACAACTTTCTGATCTGCTTAACAGCATATTATCAGAGTATACTCTCACCGGTAATTACAGCAGTTCTTTTCTCAGGGAGATCATTCACAATCTCTGTTTGGATCTTAATGTCTTGCTTGTGAATCTGGATAACCAACTGAAAACAGAATCCAGCTATTGATTTGCTATGTGAGAGTAATGGGTTCTGAAGAGAGAGTAACTGATTCTACAGGAAGGGTTTTAATAATAAATTAGCAAAACAAAAAAGCCCCTTACATTCTGCAAGAGGCTTTGAAACCGATAGGGTGACTGAGGGGACTCGAACCCCCAACAACTGGAACCACAATCCAGGGCTCTGACCATTGAACTACAGCCACCATGATTTAAGTCTTTTTTAAGTTGGTATAAAATAAAACACTATGCCACAAAAAGCAATCCCAAAAATGACTACTTCTGAAGGAAAAGATCCCCCCAGGTCCCCGGAATGTAAAACTGTGCATTCTGAGGAATCGCTGTCTTGGTTTTTCCACCTTGTTGAGCAAACACAGCCATTCCCACCATTCTTTCCTCAAAAGGAATAACACCAATATCTGCCCAAGGCATGCTTATTACTACCTTTTCACCAATAATTTCTTTTTTAATCTCCGATTGCCAGAGTTTATCTGTATACCTTAGCGTGTCCTCTTTTACATCCCGTTTATAATGGATTGTGTTCAGAGAATCCTTTGCAGGTATATAGGAGATGATACGGTCCGGATAAGAGAGAAAAGCGTTTTTGCCGTTTTTACCATCAAATGCAAAGCAGATCATGGTACTGTCCTGTGCTTTTTTCATAACGATAAAAAGAGCATTCTTATTCCAAGCAGTCCCAAATTCTACTGAACCGATCTTCTTTAACTGATCGGCTTTCATTATATCGGCAACTGATTTCACTTCTGCTCCATCCTGAACCCGCAAAGCCTTGACAGTGTCAGTTTTCGGTACTTTTTTCAGATCAAGAATCCCAATAGGCTCAATAATCCCTTTTTCGCTGTTATCTGCTAATGCCCACTCCAGACGAAGAAACTCCTTCCCACCAACCAGGTCCTTGCCCACCTTGGCAAACATCAGCTCTAAAACATTGTCGGTTATCTTCAGATTCTTTTTCGCTATTACCTTCTTCTTACCTTCATTAATCTGTAAAAGTGAGATAGAAACCGCTTTCTTTTTTATTAGAGCAGTATCCAGTTGTGCCCTTATAAATACCGTATCATTTCTTTGAGTAATCCAGGATGCAGGACTGCTAAAAGAGACCGCTTGTGCCATAATAGCTGACACAGAGGTAACACAAGCCAGAGCAGCCTTAATAATTGATCGATTCATCCAACCTCTCCTTTCACCAACGAAATTGAGCCTCAAAATAAAATGAAAATAGTCCAGAAATATACCTAACGATGCAATAAAATTCCAAATTCTACTCCAAGATTCCCCCCTGCAGAGTCCACAGTGTGTCTGAATCGCCGATTATATCAACCATTACCGCACCGTTTTTTTTGTACCATCGAAAACGAAACTGAGCTCTGTCATATCCCTGGGGTATCGTGAATTTTCCCATGAATTTTTCCATAGGAATATATTTGAGGCACTTATAGAGTTTAAATGTTCTAGCCTGATCGCTATTTTTTAGTGGCTCTCTTACCCTATACTTAATATCTCCTCTTGAATGTTCCGAAACAACCTGCGACTCCCATAAAGAGCAGACATGTACCGGTCCGCTAATAAACCACTGCCTGAACAGATAACTAAAAATCAAGATTCCTGTTACCAGTGATATTGTGTTAAAAATTTTATTCCTGGAACGTTTTATACTCCAGAAAAGCTCAGAAAAAACCAGCGTTACAAATAGAAATAGCGCAATATCCAGCCTGTAATTGCTGAATTTCAATGAATTCAGATCAATTAAAAATGCTATGAACAAAATTACCGCATAAAAAACGTATCTCTGTGGCCTCAACCTTTTAACTCGCGAAAGAAAGAATCCTAAGGATACTACAAAAAATGGAGCCAGCCATAGCATCAGATTCATATAAGTCCAGCTTCGAAAATGTCAGTTATATTTGTGTTTTTTTTCTCTAAGTGTAGAGTCCAAGTCTGAAAGCCAAATGTGAGAATACATCCCTTAGTCTATCCAACAGCGGTATAATTTACAATCTGCGCAATCCGGCAACTGAAAGATTCTTTTTTGAAAAAACGAAACCTTAAAAATCAGTACATATAAAGAACGTTTAGCGGTGCTGGAAAAATTCTGAGCATTTCCAGATTTTCATTTGTTGATCGTATCGTATCCCTTTGATTTTTATGATATTAGGAGTCCATTCCCAAAGCGTGACAGCTATCCTTTCTCTCTTTTTTGCTCAAAATTCGCAACTTTTCAAAATCGGTCACAGTATTATTTTCTGAAGGCCTGTGTATTAATTTGTTTGTAAATGGAAAGGTTGTAATGCCAGATTTTACCCAAGGACTCAATGAAAGTCAAAAAAAAGCAGTATTACATAATGAAAACCCGCTATTGGTACTGGCTGGAGCAGGAAGTGGAAAAACACGAGTACTGACTACCCGTATTGCAAGGCTGGTTTATGAAAAAAGATGTAAGCCAGAACAAATCCTGGCTGTTACTTTCACCAACAAAGCCGCCCGGGAGATGAAAGACCGCGTAGCGACACTGACATCCACCAAAATTGCAGATGCCATGACTTTATGCACTTTTCATTCACTGGGAGTGAAAATTCTTCGGGAAGACGGTGAAAAAATTGGTTTCACCAAATCATTCAGTATCATCGATGAACACGAGAAGATCTCCACCCTCAAAAGCATTATGAGAGCCGCAGGAGTACGCGGTTTAAAAGACCAGGACCCACAGGAGTTTGCATATCGAATCAGTATGGCCAAAAACAGCACACTCGATCCGGAACAGTTAAAAAAGGAAGATCCCGATCAAAGAAAACTCAGCAGAGTCTATTCCTCCTACAGCGCCATTCTCCAGAAAAGACAGACCGTCGATTTTGACGATCTGCTTCTTCTGCCGCTTCAGTTGTTTCTAAAATACCCTGAGGTGCTCGCCAAATATCAGAACCGTTACCGCTACATTTCCATAGATGAATTCCAGGACACCAACGCAGTGCAGATGAAACTGGCAAAACTCCTGGCGCATCCACTCAACAACATAATGGTGGTGGGCGACGATGACCAGGGTATCTACTCTTGGCGTGGGGCAGAAATAGAAAACATACTCGCATTCTCCTCGGAATTCCGCAACTGCACAACTGTCATACTCGATAAAAACTATAGATCAACACACCAGATCCTTGCAGGAGCACATGCGGTAGTATCCCATAACCGTATTCGCAAGCACAAACAGATAACTGCGGTTTCCGGTGATGGTGACCCGATCATGCACTACAAAGGAGATGATGAAGAGGATGAAGCCACCTGGATTGCTGAAAAAATAGCTGAGCATAATGAACATACCTCCTTTGGCTATGCCGATCATGCCATACTTTTACGAACAAATGCCATGATGCGAGGTTATGAGGAACAGTTGCGAAAAAAAGCAATTCCATATACTGTCAGCGGAGCAACCAGTTTCTATGAACGTAAAGAGATAAAGGATATCATCTCCTATCTTCGTTTCTTTGCCAATGCTCATGATGAACTCAGCATGATGCGGGTGCTCAAGGTCCCAAACAGAGGTATAACTCCCTCCACTCTTGAGCAACTGGATGATTTTGCCGCTCTTCGCAAAATGAGTCTCTGGGATGCCATGAACAGACATAGTTCTCTGGAAAAAATCAACAATGAGCAGCACCATAAAATCGACAGCTTTATTGCCTTCTGGCAGAAATTCAATGAACAATTTAACAACAGCTCTCTTTCTTTGACAATCCGAAACATACTCCAGGAAACCGGATACCTCGAACATCTCAAACGTGCCTATAAAGAGGACGACGACTATGAGCGCCGACTGGAAAACATCGAGGAAATGATACACGGCATAGAAATTTACGAAAACAAGTTCAAAAGAAAGAAACCTACCCTTGCTGGTTATCTTCAGGAAATTGCTTTAATCACATCAGAAACCGATGAGGATACAGAAGATAAACCCCGCAAAGGGGTTGTCATCATGACTCTTCATAAGTCAAAGGGGCTTGAATTCCCGGTGGTTTTTCTGGCTGGTCTTGACAGCACCTACATGCCCTCACCCCGGGCACTGGAGGAGGGTAAAATCGATGAAGAAAGAAGACTCTTCTATGTGGGAATGACCAGGGCACAAAAACGGCTTTACCTCACTTATCCTGGCACAAAGGTTTACCGTAGGAAAATCCGACCGGTTACCCCCTGCCCCTTTCTCAGAGAGATCCCTGAAGAGTTTCTTGATGGTAAAATCGGCGAAAAGCAGGATCAGGAAAAGATGGAATTCATAGAGGATTTTTTTAAGCAAATGAAACAGAAATTCGCAGCTAAAGCAGAAGCCAGTTCTGATTGCGAACTTCCTCAGAGCTGAAAACCAACTTTGACATCTAATAGCCCTGGCTTTCAGGCCTGGGTTATTCTTTTACCGAAAGTCCTGAAAGAGTGGAATATATACACAATTCCAGGTTCATATATTTCATGTAAAACAAATATTCAAATCAGGATTTAATCTATCCACCACATAATTTACACTCCGTTCCATCTTTCGGACCACAAGGATGGCCATTCGAAGTTTTATAATATCTGCAGGAAGAATTATGTCTTTTGTTAGACTTGGTGCACCAATACCCTGTTTCACTATTTTTATCTGATGTTGAAGGAGTATCTTCTGGTAAAGTATTGCTGGAGGATGAAGATGATGGTATTACAATTAAATTACGAAGTTGCCGGACTTCAGATTTGAGAGTGTCCATCTCTGCATTGAGCTTCGAAATATCACTCTTCAATTTTTCTAATTGTTGCTCTTTTTGTGAAGGCTCCTGCGAGAAAGCACAAGATGAAAACAGTAGACAACATAATAAAATTAATCTCAAAAAAGTATTCATCAGGGGCCTTCTTTCGAGTTATAAATAGTTATTGCAACCAGATCCGGGACTCGTGCAAATCATCTGATAATAATCTCCAATTACCGCTTACCTGCAACTTTATATGCTGCCAGAAGTTTTTTTGCCCATGCTTGTCATCACAATTACAGTGTTACCAGCGAAACGAAGGCACCGAAACTTACAACCAGCATCTCATACATTTGACAGTCAGAAGCGAAGACTAAGCATTATGACAACAGCCTGGGAACAACTCCTGGCTTGAGGTATTAATGAACTAAAACTATACACTACTTTCTCAAACTCAGGTTACATATTACTTCAGGCTCTGCACTGAGTGCACTGGCCAGGGGGTTACATGTTACTTATGGCTGATTACAACTTTTCAGAACGATTTAGAATATGACCTCATAGTATAAGGCTTAAAAGCTGGTCGGACCATATCATCAACAGAATCGATTAAATGACAGATTCACCCGGTCAACATTTTACAAATCTATCACTACAGTTTCCGTAATTTTATATAGACATTAACCGAAAGGAGTTACAATATGGATTTTACTCCTGATGATAAGAACAAGCAAAAATTTTACCATTTGCGTGATGACTTGCGAAACAGAACTGAAAAGCTCACCAGTTCCGGAATGAATTCTACTGCCACCGAGTTTAGCAGGCTAAGTTCTGCTTTTCATGCCGCAGCAGATAAACTACAGGAAAATAATGACTATTTTGCTGGATTCATAGATAACCTGGCGGATAAACTGGATAACGTTTCTAACTACATCAAAGAACGTGAATCAAAAGATCTCCTCCATGATCTGCAGAATTTTGCACAGAAAAATCCTTATCTCACTATTGGAGGAATGTTTGTGACTGGAATGGCTGTTTCCCGTCTTTTAAAAGCGGAAACTGCAGAAACAAGCAATACACAACCATCGAGGGAGGACTATAATGAATCTGGTAGATGAAAGAACGGTTTCTTTTGAACAGGAATCAATTACCGATCTGGTTAAAGAACTTCGCGATGAGACCATAAATATGGTTCGCCAGCAAATAGAACTGGCTAAGACCGAGACTTCCGAAAAAGTCTCCAGCCTGGGCAGCAATGCCGCGTCAATCTCTGCCGGAGGAGCTGTTCTTTATGCTGGATTTCTTTTTCTGTTGGCAGGTATTACGTTTCTTGGCTATGTAGTGCTTACCACACTGGGATTGTCACCTGCAATATCTCTGTGGTTGATGCCTCTCATAACAGGAATAATTGTAAGTCTGATCGGCTGGTCGATGATTTCCGGATCGATGAAAAAGATAAAGCGAATATCAATTTTGCCAGAGAAAACGGCTCATTCAATCAAGGAGGATCAAAAATGGATAAGAAGGAAACTGTGAATGTCGCACATAACGGTCGCGTTGCTACTGTCCATGATTGGTCACCTGTGGATGAAAGCGGAAGACCCAAAAGCTCTCAGGAAATTGAACATGATATAGAAGAGACCCGCCATTCCATGGATCTTATTCTGGATGCACTCAACGAAAAAGCCAACCCTGGTGCTCTTTACAAAAAGGCTTATAATTATTTTCAAAACAGTGAAAACAGGGAAAAAGTAAAAACCAGCCTCTCTAAAGTAGCCAACAGCATATCCGATTCATTTCAGAGAAATCCTTTACCGGTGATGATGGTTGCTGCGGGTGCCAGTTGGATGCTCTGGGAAATGAATCAACCATCCCATAACGGTAAAGCAGGCGAACGGTTTCAACAATTAAGAAATGAAACAGAACAGAAGACAGAGGCAATAAAAGAGAGAACCGGTGCAAAAGTGGAAACTTTAAAAGAAAAGGCCGGTGAAACATCCGAATCTGTAAAGGAAAAGACTGGTGCTCTGGCAACAGAAGCAAAAGAAAAGGCTGAAGCCTTTTTTGGCCAGGCTCGCCAAAGAGGTGATGAATTCAGAGACAGAGCTTCAGAACTTCAATCCAAAACTGTTCATTCCTATCAAAGAGTAGAGTCTTCGGTTCGTAAAAATCCGCTTATTCTGGGATTCGCTGCAGCTTGTGCCGGAATAGTCGCAGGTTTATTGATTCCGGAAACAAAAACGGAAACCCGAATTGCAGAAGAGAAAACTCCTGAATTAAAACAGAAGGCGGAAAAAAGCGTTTCCGAGATTTCTAATATGGCCAGAAAATTGCCAGAGGAAAATGTTTCATCTCAGCAGTTACAAAAAGAAGAAGAAACTTTAATTAAGCCCGATTCTATCGAAAGAAAACCGGTATCAAAGCCAACCAGTTCTGGGGATAATAAAGCAAAGTCTTGAAACCAAGTGCGAACCTAAACCTGAGCGCGCGCACAACTCACCATAGAGGTGCTAACTGCAACCTCTATGGTAATTTTAAAATGTTTAGCAGTCTACTTCTCAAAAAACAGGAAGCGTTTTAACCTGAAAACACGTAACTTTATACATGTAATCCAGCTTCCAGGTTGATGTAACATGCTGCTTCAGAGTCTGCACACCATACAAAGGTTGATGTAACATGTTGCATCAGAGTCTGCACATCGTGCAATGCCCGAGGTAACATGTTGCATCAGAGTCTGCACATCGTGCAATGCCCGAGGTAACATGTTGCATCAGGGTCTGCACACCGTGCAAAGCCCGAGGTAACATGTTGATTCAGAGTCTGCACACCGTACAAAGCCCGAGGTAACATGTTGATTCAGAGTCTGCACACCGTACAAAGGTTGATGTAACATGTTGCATCAGAGTCTGCACACCGTGCAAAGCCCGAGGTAACATGTTGCTTCAGAGTCTGCACATCGTGCAAAGCCCGAGGTAGCATGTTGCTTCTGGGTCTTGTACTCATCGAAAGGCTCCTCAAAAAAATCATTAACCTGATTATTTTAAAAATCAGTTTTCGCGAATAGAACAGAGAAGATTGAGAAGATCATTTAAACCCCTGGTGTTAATGACATCGGATGGCTCGAGCCATCCCCTTCTTGCCTGTGCCACACCAAAACGAATAAAATTCAGGTCATTTGTGCTATGAGCATCGGTGTTTATTGATACTTTCACTCCCAGCTCTTTTGCCATACGACAATGCACATCATTCATGTCAAGTCTGTCCGGGTAACTGTTTATTTCCACAACACGGTGAAGCTCTTTTGCTTTGTTAAGAACCCTTTCCATGTCAATTTCAACGGGAGCTCTTCTGTTAATTAGCCTTCCAGTAGGATGAGCCAGAATTGTGAAATAAGGGTTTTCCATAGCCCTTAATACTCTCTCAGTCTGCTGTTTTCTGCTCAGATTCAGTTTTGAATGTACAGAACAAACTGTAAGATCCAATCTTTTGAGGATACTATCGGCAAGATCCAGTGTTCCATCCTCCAAAATATCTACCTCTATTCCCTTAAGGATTCTGAATCCTTTTAAATTATCATTTGCTTTATCGATGATATCGATCTGCAAGGCCAGATCATTTTCATTAAGTCCGTGAGTCATAGCCAGACGCTGTGAATGATCAGTAATAGCAATATATTCATAACCTAAAGCTTTGGCAGTATCAACCATCTCTTCAATTGTAGCCTTACCATCGGTACGTGAAGTGTGGGTGTGAAGATCTCCGCGGATCTGATGTAATTCGACAAGATGAGGAAGTTTGCCATTTTTAGCTGCTTCCAGCTCTCCTCTGTCCTCTCTGAGCTCCGGCTCTACAAAAGGAAGTCCAACCACTCTAAACACATCTTCTTCCCTCTCACCTGCAATCCGTGATCCTTCTTTCCATATACCATATTCATTTATCTTCAGCCCCAGTCTGACTCCCATCTTACGAATCCCAATATTATGGGCCTTTGAACCGGTGAAGTAATGAAGAGCGGCACCATAACTCTCTTTTGCCACAACCCGGATGTCTACCTGCATTCCTGAATTTAAGAGAACGGTGCATCTGGTCTCCCCTCTTACCAGAACCTTGTCTATTTCTGGGAACTGAAGAAACAGAGAGATTACTCTGAGAGGCACATCGGTTGTTATCAGGATGTCTATATCACGAACGGTTTCCCTTTTCCTGCGAAATGAACCTGCTACAATCAATTTGTCGATTGTATTTTCAGATTGAAGAAATTTCCGGATCCGGTTTACGATTTCCTCAGCATCATAAAGTTTCATTCTGGTACCGGTTTCTTCCCTGAGTTGCTTTATTCCATCCAGAATACTTCTCTCAATTTTTTCTCCGAACCCGGGAAGTTTACATATTTTGTGTTCCAGAGCAGCCCTTTCAAGCTGCTCTACACTTTGTACACCCAGTCTTCTATTGATCGCTTTTATTCTTTTTCCACCCAGGCCCGCGATTCGCATGAGAGAAATAAGCTCAAACGGCACTTCCTTTTTAAGCTCTTCAAGAACATCCAATTGTCCGGTCATGACTATCTGCTCGATTTTGGAAGCCAGGTCTTTACCTATTCCCGGAAGTCTGGAGAGGTCCTCTCCATTTTCCAGAAGCTCAGATACATCACTTGAAAGACTATAAATAGTGTGTGCTGCAGTACGATAAGCCCGGATTCTAAAAGGATTCTCCCCTTTTATTTCAAGCAGATCTGCCATAGTATTAAACATTTCGGCTACAGTCGCATTTCTGATTCTCATCAGAAACCCGTTTCATTTTTTTTTGGAAGGGAAAAGAAATTTTCGAATCTTCTGTAGCGTGCTTTCCATGACTTTAATCTGCAGTTCAGTTTTGCCAACTGTGTGAGGGAGGACAAATAAAGCAACAGAACGGCTTTCCATTTTAAAAATGGATTTTGGGTCGAAATGTATAGGGACTTGAGGAATTTTAGATTCTCTGGTATCCATAATGAGTCTCCAGCGCTCAAAAGCAGGACACTCCGGCAAAACAAAATTAATGGGTTCATAGTGGCCATTGAGCAGAATAAGAATGGTATCATCGGTAATCGGTTCTCCATGCTCATCCATCTCCTCTATAGCATCACCTGCCAGTCTTAATCCCAAAAAACGAATCTGGGAGTTATTCCAGTCTGCCTCAGTCATCTCATGCCCATCAGGATGGAACCAGGTCAGGTCTTTAATTCCTGTTTGCCTGGTGTCTCGGCCGTTAAAAAATCTCCTTCTCTGAAGAATAGGATGCTCATGAAAGAATCTGAGCAAAAACCGGGTAAACTGAAGCAGCTCATTGTTTTTTTCAGTCATGTCCCAGTTTACCCAGGAGATCTCATTATCCTGACAGTAGGCATTGTTATTTCCTCCCTGAGTTCTGCCAAACTCATCACCGGCAGTGATCATTGGTACACCCTGAGAAAGAAGAAGCGTAGCCAGGAAATTTCTTTTCTGTCTTTCCCGTACATTCAAAATGTTTTCATCGGTGGTAGGTCCCTCTACTCCGCAATTCCATGACAGATTATCATTAGTTCCATCCCGGTTGTCCTCCTTATTGGCTTCATTATGCTTCTGGTTATAACTTACCAGATCGTTTAAAGTAAACCCATCATGAGCGGTCACAAAATTTATGCTGGCATAAGGCCGCCTTCCTCCGCTTTCGTAAAGATCAGAGCTGCCTGTAAGCCGGTATGCAAGATCACCAGCCTGCCCTGGATCACTCTTCCAGAACCTTCTCACCGTATCCCTGAATTTACCATTCCATTCAGCCCAGAGTATCGGGAAATTACCTACCAGATAACCTCCCGGCCCCAGGTCCCATGGTTCAGCAATGAGTTTTACCTGTGACAAAACAGGGTCCTGATGAATTACCGCAAAGAAAGTTCCCAACCTGTTTACATCATGAAGCTCCCGCGCCAGGGTTGCGGCAAGATCGAACCGGAATCCATCAACATGCATTTCAGTAACCCAATATCTCAGACTGTCCATTATTAATTGCAACACATACTGATGGGTCACATTCAGAGTATTGCCGCAACCAGTGTAATCCATATAATATCTTTTTTCGGGACTCAGATTATAATAGCTGGAATTGTCGATTCCCCTGAAACAAAGTGTTGGCCCCAGATGATTTCCTTCTGCAGTGTGATTGTACACTACATCCAAAATTACCTCTATACCCTCCCTGTGCAGTGTCTTTACCATTGTTTTAAACTCATTTACCTGTTGTCCTAAAGAGCCGGAGCATGAATACCTGGCATCCGGAGCAAAAAACCCTATTGAATTATACCCCCAATAATTTCTGAGATTTTTCTCTATCAATGTGCGATCATCAATAAACTGGTGCACCGGCATTAACTCAACAGCAGTAATTCCCAGCGAATGGAAATATTCAATCACAGATGGACTTGTTAATCCGGCATAAGTAGCTCTCAACTCTTTGGGGACATCGGGATGCAGTGCAGTGAACCCCTTTACATGCAGTTCGTAAATTACCGTTTTGTGCCATGGAATCTGAGGCCTGCTGTCATCACCCCAACTGAAAGCAGGATCTACCACTACCGATTTTGGAAGAAACGGAGCACTGTCCCGTTCATCTTTTGTCAGATCAGTCTCTTTCCCACCAATCACATAACCAAAAAGAGCATCATTCCATTTTATGGTTCCATCAATGGCCTTTGCATAAGGATCTAAAAGCAGTTTTGCAGGATTAAACCTGTGTCCCTGTGAAGGTTCATAAGGTCCTTTTACCCGATAGCCATATCGAATTCCTGGTCTTGCCTGAGGCAGATATACACTCCAGACCTGATCGGTTTGCTCTTTAATATCAATTGATGCGATCTCCTTTTCATCATTGGTATCATCAAACAAACACAGAGTTACCCCAGTGGCGTTCTCAGAAAACAATGCGAAATTTACTCCTGCCCCATCCCAGGTAGCTCCCAGAGGATATGCCTTTCCAGGCCATACTTTAAATGGTTTTATAGACATTTTAGCAACACTTATCAGTGAAAACAGTAATTTTAGTAGAAAACAGCCCTTAATTCTGTTCCGTTAACGCTATATGAAATCCGGGCTTTAAAGATTCATTTTTTCTGAAAGGTACTTTAAAATATCCTTGAGCACTATTGTTCCTTTTGGTTTTTTCTCACCATCAATTACCACTAATCTACTTTGGCCAGTTCTCTTCATGTGGGTAAGAACCGATAAAATGTTTTCGTTTATATCTACTGTCAGTTCTGATAATTGTGATACAGCGATCTCATTTACTGTATGCTCTTTCCACTGCTGACAGGACAGGTCGAACACCTTTCTGGATAACAATACACCTTGTAATTTAAGATCGTAACCTAAGACTGGAAATATTTTATAATGGAAATCATAAAGATAATTCTGTACGAAATCTATAATGGAAAGACCAGATCGCACAGAGACAGGATCTCTTCTCATAACTCTCTCTGCAGTTTCACTATTCAATATTTCCCGTATCTGGTGTTTTCTTTGAAAAAGCGCAGTCCCCTCCTGCAGATACATGCCAATCAAAATCCACCATAAACCTCCCTGAAAATACCCCTTTATACTTACAAATAATCCCGCTGCCATAATCAACAAAGCGACCACATTTGTTATCTCTGCCAAAAAAGCAACAGCTTTCTTAAAGCTTACAAAAAATCGACTGAGAAAAAGCAGTACAATCTTACCTCCATCCAGAACCAGCAGTGGAAAAATGTTTATTACTCCCAGTGCTACATTTATCATTCTGACAAACTCAACGATTCCAATGATTTCAAGAGGCAGCTTCTGAGTCTGGCAGATGATCATTACACAATGTACAAAAAAAGCCATACCAAAATAAATAATTGGGCCAGACAGATTCGCAAAAAGCTCTCCTTTTTGCGAATCTGCATTGGCCGAAGACTCTGTAACACCACCAAAAAGAAACAGAGTAAGATTTGTCACAGTAGTCCCAAATCGGTTTAAAATCAAAAGGCGGATTGTATCACGCATTAAGACACTGGCTATTAGTGCCAAAGTTGCAGCCACCCCCATCCACCAGTAAACAAACCGGGAAAGGTATTTGTAATAATAGGGAAAGATTCCAGTAGCCAGAGTCCATGAAATTACTGCAGATTGCCAGATAAGCGGAACATGTATAAAGAATTCAAATCTCTCATTTCTGAATAAAGACATTCGGTTGATATACATACTGCAGCAGTTTATTATTTGTGTTTCTTAATCCAATCAGTTCAGAGCATCTAAAGATACTGGTCTTTCTCCTTCTCGTAACTGTCTACAACAGAAGCATAATCACGCAATTTCTGATTGACCAGAAAATGGATTGTATCTGGTTGAAAAGAGCCATCACTGGAGATTTTTCCCGGATCTTTACCCGTAAGTATCTGCAATCCCTGCTCTATTGTAGAAACTGCATATATATGAAACATGTTCTTTTTGACAGCTTCCAGGATTTCATCGGAAAGCATAAGATTTTTAACATTATCTTTAGGAATAATCATTCCCTGGGTACCGCTTAGCCCCTTTAATTGACATGCCTTGAAAAAGCCTTCAATTTTTGTATTGATTCCACCCACCGGTTGAATCATACCTCTCTGGTCAACAGAACCGGTAACTGCAATGTCCTGACGAAGCGGTAGACCGGAGAGGCTGGACATGAGACAATACAGTTCTGCACTTGAAGCACTATCACCATCAATTTCTTCGTAGTGTTGTTCAAAACAGATGCTGGCTGATAACGCCAGAGGTTTATCCTGGGCATAAGTCTGTCCCAGATATCCACTTAGAATCAGAACTCCCTTGGCGTGGATTTTTCCACTCATCTCAGCTTCCCGCTCAATATTGATAATGTTGCCAGCACCTATAAATGTCCTGGCAGTAATTCTCGATGGCACTCCGAATACATAATCTCCATTGTTTACGATAGAAACACCGTTCACCTGTCCTGTTTCCCATCCTGTTGTATCCAGATAAAGAGTACTGTCTTCGATGAGACCATATATTTTTTCCTCCATCGTGCTGCATCTATACTTCAAGGCTTCGCAAGCCAATACTATATGTTCTCCTGTAATAAAGGAACATTCATTTTGACCGGCATGGAAATCGGCTTCTCTCAGAAGATCTGCGATCTTTTCGAACTGAGCACTCAGACGATGCTTGTGCTCTGCAAGACGAGAGCTGTAATCGATAATCCGGGCTACAGCCGTTCTATCACAATGTCTGAGATTTTCCTCATAACAGATTCTGGCTATAAAAGAAACCAGCCCATCTATGTTTTCTTCGGTTTTACTCAACTGCTCGGCAAAGTCTGCCTTTACTTTAAATATTCTTACAAACTCATCATCGTTATTGTAAAGAGTCTGATAAAATACAGGATCTCCGGTTAGAATCACCTTTAAATCAATAGATATTGGTTCAGGCTTAAGAAAAACTCCTGGGAACATGGATGTTCTTTCAGGACTGTATTCTATATTGGTATGTCCATGACGTAACAGCTTTTTTAGTGCATTCCATGCATGTAAATCTCCCAGAATCTCTTCTACTTCCAATATCAGATAACCTCCTCTGGCTCTGTGAACAGAACCTGCCTGCAAACAGAGGTGATCAGCAACTACAAAAGAATTCTCTACTCTGTATTGGATATATCCAAAAAGATTGCTGTATGACGGATTACGCTCGACTACCACAGGTGCGCCAGTTGTTTCACTGTTATCGACCAGTAAGTTTACCTCATATTTCTCAGGAGCCACCAAAAAGCTAAATTTATTTGAAGAATCATCAGGCTTGTGTTTTCCTATATTTTTGAATAAATCCTCCTTTAGACCGATAAGATAATCGGATAGTCCTTTGATAGTACTGAACCTCTGTGCCATCTCTCCGAACAAGCCATCTAACAAAACCAGTAGCTGCGAGTAATCGCTCTGATAGTATTTTTGAAAAAGTTCTGCAGTCTTTCTAAGCAATTCCTTTATTTCACATTTAAATTTTCTACCCAAACCTGCAGGGAAATAGAGAAGTTTCGGTGAGTGGGGGTTTTTATGATTATAAACATAGCAGATATCTTCTGGAACTGGTTCAGATCTGGCAATTGAGTTTAATTCCTGAAGTATTGCGCTATCTTTACCTGTACCAGCCAGTCCTGAAGCGAATACATTGAAACCCCTGCTCTTAATTTTTAGTCCAAACGATATGGCCTTGACTGCTCTTTCCTGGCCTACAGATAAGTGCTTTACAGGTAGGTTGGCTGTCGTGTCAAAACTCAGACTTTCTGGACTGAATCTGCAGCAAAGCTCCTCCAGAGTCAACCTGACAGGTGGAGCCATCTGGCCTGCAGACGGGCTTTTATTTGTAATCTCAGGTGAGGGATCAATCAGACCGGTTTTTCCGTTTTTATTCCAGAAAGCTCTCACAATTTTTTACTCCTTATCTGGTTTCCTCTTTTCACTCATTATCATTAATTGCAGCATCAGTGGCTCTTTTCATATTCCGTAAAAGCTCAAATTCTGCTTTTATAAGCCTTTTGGTTTTTTCCCATGCGCTATCCAGATGATCGCGTACCATAAGATTTCTGGTTAATAATGACATATAGATGTCCAGAGCTTTTGCAGCACAGATATCTTTGGAATACGACAATACCGATAATCTTGCGTCTTTCTTTAACTGACGTTTCTTCTGGTTACTTAATCTGTAAACCCAAAGGAGTGCATCGCAAAATGCATCTGGATCGTAATTTTTGAGCAACCTTCCGTTGGTATAATCCATGACTATTTCTCCTATCCCCGGTCCATCCACCGCTACTACCGGTACACCTGAAGCCAACGCTTCGGTAACCACCAATCCCTGAGTCTCTGTTCTGGAAGCAAAAACAAAGACATCCATCGCATGGTAAGCATCTATCAGGGGTTGAGAAACCAGGGTGCCAGGATGAAAAAATCGATGAAAAAGATTGTATTTGTGGAAAATATCCTTGATATAATCTTCTGAAGGTCCCTTACCGATCATCAAAAAACAGGTATTTTCATTGCTGCGAAGAAATCTGCATACCACCTCTCCAAGATACCGCACATTTTTTTCAGGAGCTATCCTGCTTACAAATCCAATTACGAATGCCTTTAAGGGAATCCCCATTGCTTTACGAAATCTCAGACCATCACCTTTGGCAAACTCCTCGAGTTCGATACCGGTAGGAACTACATCCACCGGTGTATTTACTCCCCGTTTAATCAACACATCAGCCACACTGTTACTGGGAGCAAACACATGGTCGCACAGATTTGCATACCCTGTGGCCAATGCTATCACAAAACGCTTTAAAGCCGGAGAATCACCAGGGACATAATGAGTGTAGCGTTCATAGAAAGTGTGAAAAGTAAACACTATTGGTACCTTAAACTGAGCAGCTACCCGCAGAGCCGAATCTCCCATCAGAAATGGATGATGAGAGTGAACAATATCCGGATGAAAATCCTTTAAGGCATTATGCAAGATTCCTGGGATGGGGAGCTGAACAGAAAAATCGGTACCATTAAAATTCTGCAATGCCGGCACCCTGATTACATCCGTTTCATCTGTGGGCATGTTTTCAAAACTGGGAGCTACTATTATTACCTTGTGCCCCATTCTGCGATACTCTTCAGTAAATATTTTAACTGATCTTTCAACCCCACCAATAAATGGCAAATAGGTGTTAGTTATCATTAAAATATTCACATCTCCTCCTGAATAAAGTAAAGCAGTAATAGAGCCTTAATCCGGAACATGGCAGATCTGTTTTCCTGGTTCAACTTTAATCACAGCTTTCTCGGGAAAGGCGATCTCTATCTCCGGTTTTTCCCCCTGGTGCCATTTTCCATCCCAATGTACTTTCAACTTTCCCTTGTCTCTGGTTATCTGAATAGAAACAGAGCCAAAAGAGCTAAGCGCAGGACCGAAACTTATAATGTCTGCAGAATCGGTTATCTCCTTATAAATTCCGGAACACAACACCAGGGTATTACGCTCTCTCTCCTCTCTGATAAAGCTGTTACGCACCATAAGAATCCATTCGGATGCAGCCCAGACATGCTGTCCATCACCCATACAACCACTTTTTAATCTGGGATGAATCGCCTCAGGCCACTGTGCTGTTGGTGAAGCCATTTCTGCAATCGCTTCAGTGAGCCTTCTAAACCGGATATCTCCTGCACGCATAAGCACCTGGGCTATGTGCAATGTTAGATATGGATTAATTCCGGAGTGGCTTATGTCGTGGTAGAAGCCATTATTAATCAGGCAGTGATTGAAAAGGTGATCTGCGGTAAGCAATAACCTGTCGTTTTTTTCAGCCCAAAGCTGCAGCGGATAACCCGCAGCCAAAGATCCCACTGCTCCACTGTCTGGCCTTCTGTAAGGTGATGCAGGCATAACCGGCTTTCGCATCTTTCCTGCTACTTTCTGTAAACAACTGACAATCGCATCCATGAAGTCTCTAGATTCGTTCTCAAAACTTTCTGCCCTACGATGCTCCTCCCATTGCCTGGCCATATAAGCGGCAGCATTTAATCCGGCTACCCCCCAGAAATCATCCCAAAAGTAAAAGTCGTTAGGTCCCAGATGTTCAGCACTGAAACCAGATGGTAATAAACCATTGTATATGAGCTTATCTTCAGTTTTCACTCTTTTGTTAATGATCCACTCTGCAGCTCTCATCACGCTGTCTTTCCATCGATATGGCGGCTTTTTACCGCTGAAAAGACAATACTGTTGCATGGCCCACAGAGCTTCTCCATTGGAATCCCACTCCCCATCCTGAGAAAGAAAGTAACCATCAGAATTCTGTTTTTCAAAAAAAGTATTAATTATGCGTGCTGCCCTTTCGATTTTTGATGTACACAAAAGGGCTTTTACTATAAAAGCAGCATCCCTGAACCAGAAACGTTTATAAGTGTAAGGACCGGCATAGGATTCTCTGGGCGTGTGCAGAAGTAAGGTTCTGATTGCAGTTTCGTAGAGATACTCGAAATTTCGATAAGGAAGATGAATCTGACAACATCCCTCGTAAGCTTCCTGCCAAACCTGATGAGCGGTTTTGGTTAATGGATAGATCGACTGTAGTTTTTTCCCTTTTTCAAGAGGTATACTGATTGCAGTATAGCGCTGTTCTCCGGCCTTAATGGAAAATGCTGCCAGAGCTGTTGCCATCCCCACTTCACACTGGACCCCACTTTGTTTATCATTGATAGGAGAAAATATCCAATGATATACATCGCCTTTCCGATAATGGGAAAAACGGTTTTTTTCAGGCTTTTCATCGAAAAAAACCAGATATTTTCTATCGATAAACCACCCGTAAGTTTTTTTCAGCAGCTCTATTCTGTTAATAAAACTGACACCTTCGGGATTGTATGGCCGCAAAGCTATTATCAGATAACCATCGGATAAAGCCATCGCCTTTAAATAGATTCTGCAAACCGGTATTCCATTTTCCAGAATCACTTTGACTTCTGATTCTAACTGTATCTTATCATTTTCTGATTTTGTCAGCACAGAAAGAGAGTCTGTCCATTGGACCTTTTGCTGCACCTTTTTCTCTCTTGAAGGAATAAGGCGTCCGCCATCTGGCAGCACAATCCAACTGTCAATAGACCAACTGTCAAAAAAAGGCATTACCAGTCCCCGGGGATCAACCACCGGTAATTCCTGGTATCCAGGTATCCCAACAGCAGTCCAGTTTCGGTGAGTAAGGTTAATCTGGGTAAGTGAGAATGCCCTGGGAATAAAAGATTTGTCTTCAGGATCAAACTGACGCTCTACCCAGTAAGGCCATACCCAGTCCATATTATGTTGGATTACCTGGCTGTTTATCAAACCCCTTGCATGCAGAACGGTTCCAGCGCGCAAAAGCTCCACTGGCGCCCAAACTTCGGAAGGCTGCGCAAAGCGGTTGAAATGAGAAAGAAGAAGTATTGGATCAATAAAACCTTTTGAGCGGGCAACCTGCTTAACCATGAATTGCCATGGAAACCATTTCAACCTCATCCTCTTCACCTCCTCCGCTAAGAGTCTAAAAGCAACAGAAGTGCCATGGTAGAGCAATTGCTTTAATTACTGCAAAGAGAAGAGAGAAAAAAACGATGGATATTCAGCCATTTCTATGTCTTTTTACCTTAATGGGAACATTATTTTCCACTTTCAGTTTCTTCATCTGCCTTTATGTAGCCACAACCCTGGGTAAGAGATTAAGAAGAGAAGTCGTGTTATCAGAAATCACTCGCACATATTGCGAAATCCGGGAATTTAATTTTAAATGCAGAATTTTTCTGCAGAAATTTAAAACCACTCCCTATTATAAGCTTCTGGGATCATTTCATTCAGATCTGCAAAGAATCTGTATTAATACCGATCAGATATTCCTGGAGGCATTCATCTCTTCTGACTACCAGAAACTCCTTCATACTCAAAAAGCACTTAAAACGATCTGTTCACAAATCCATTCAATCATGGTAGAAATCGAGTTCAGACTTAAAACAGTCTGCAGATAAAAATGTCGCCTCATTGTATTCTCTAATAGTAAATCATGATAATGCACTGTAATGACAAAAGTTATGACATAGCCTAATAAAAGATCTGTTTTTTGTGCATATCCTTTGCTATGCGTAAAAGAGGTATTGAAAGTTTTTAAATAATAATTGTATAATGATGATAATTTTGCTGTTAATGATACAGAATGTATTACCCTCTTCCAGAAAAGGATGTTATCATGAAAAAAACAATCACATCTTTTTCTCTTTTGGTTCTGTGCGTATCAACCAGCGGATTTGATATGGACAATGCATCTGCTGTTTTTATTTCACATCTGAAAAAGGCAGATTCTATAAGCGAATTTCTTTCTCAGGGTACGTTATTCGAAAACAGGTCCAAAACAGCAATTGATTCACTTTTAAGAGATATTCTATACAACAATCCTCAACTGTATGGCATTTTAAGAGTTTGCCAAGATGGAAAAGTATTAAATGACATAAATCGTGGCACTAATTCCAATGCCACTTTAAACGTAAAGAACCGGCCGTGGTTTCAAACTTCCATAGAAAAAGGATCATCTTACACCGGCGAAGTTTTTACAGTAAATTCCAATGTATGTTTTTTAAAATCTTATCCCCTTACTCTTAACACCTCTGCTGCTGGAGTTATAGCGGTACTAATCGACCTTAAATACTGTCTGGGAGAACTTGCAGAAAAAAGTCTTTCACCTTTTATCCTTTTTTATGACAAAGCAATTGTTTATCAATCTGATCCGCCTTTACAAGTCTCAAAAGTTTCGGTTCCTGATTTTGGAAAACTTGAACTGATCTACAGCAATAATTCACCGGAATCTTTTGTCGGTTTCCCAACACAAAATCAGAAAACCGGAAAGGACTTTTCCGTCTTTAATCAAAATAACTTCCCAACAACCTTTCTTCCCTGGACCATAGCCTTGCTGACTGTTGGAATCTCACTCCTGATAATTTATCTGTCAAAACCCAGAATTAAAAAAGAGGAACTGATTGCACTGGAATATCAGAAGCTTCCGGAAGAAACCCATAAGATGATTCGCGACCGAGCAATTTCTCAGCTCTACTGTGAAATTAAGCGACAAATAGAAACTCACGAAATGGACAAAATACAGCAGGAAGTGCGCGAAAAGTTAGCTTTGGCATACGAATCAAGCTTAGTCAATAATAAAAAGGTTCTGGTAGAGTAAGAAACTTGTCTTTCATGGTAGATAATTTCTTTTATAACGGTCCCAGAAAGATTGATTTTTCCTTGATGGGCGCCAGATAAAACCACAAGAACAGCACTTTATTCGTCTTTTGTTCTTGAAAGCCCGTATGGGGGCAAAAAAGAACGGATCATAATATTCCGTGTCTTTACATCCACATTTAGGACAGGTCAGCTCTGGTGGGTTCCAGAAAGAGTTCCAAAGATCAGTAAGAATATTCCTATCACGATGTATGTGATGGTCGGAATGAACTGCCATTTTTTAGATTACCCTGTCTGGTGAGAAAAGCTGCATAAAGGTACGTTCAGCAAAGATATCAGTCATTCCTGCAATAAAATCGGTTACCATCAAATATGATGGTGTCTGATCATTGTAATTAGTGTTTTTTATAAAATTAAAAAACACTTCCATTACAGGTGCTTCCTTTATAAGAGATAGAATATAGGAGCTATTTTTTCCCCGCTCCGATTTTTCCAGGATATACTCCAGTTCACTGAACAAAAGCTCGATCAGATGAGCAGCTTTATGAGATTTGCGCTCCACCTCAGGATGTTGATAGATGTTTTTGTAATTGAAAAGCTTCAATTGATACATATAGTGAAACACCTCTTCGCTCATCTCTATGGAATCCTTGTTATGACTGTTGGCAATGGTGTCGTTTACAAAGATACCAATGATCTTGCCATTTTCAGTACCCAGATTCCTGGCTATATCTGAGGGAATGTCAGCCTTTCTGATCAATCCTGCCTTGATGGCGTCCTCCATATCTCTTCCCAGATAAGCGATTCTGTCCACCATTCTTACAAGACACCCCTCCAGGGTAGCCGGATAAAGGCCACGGTCATTAATCGAATCGATTTTTTCAATGTCTCTGGTCCGGTCCGGAGTAATTATCCTCTCAAAAGATTCACCACAATGAGTAATTATCCCATCTCTTACTTCATAGGTCAAATTCAATCCTGCACCATAATTTGTGAGCTTATCAACCACCCGTAAGCCATGAATTTCGTGCTTGAAACCTTCTTTTACATTCTTTTGTTTTAAGATTTTATCCAAAACACGTTCACCAGCATGCCCATATGGCGGATGCCCCAGATCATGACCTTTTGCAATAGCATTAATAAGATCAATATTGAGATTCAGGCATCGTCCTATTACCGCCGCAATACTGGAAACATGCAGCACATGTTCCATTCTGGTGCAGATATGATCATTATTGGGAGATAAGAAAACCTGAGTCTTGTGTTTGAGACGTCGAAAAGGAGGTGAATGCAAGATTCTGGTTTCATCACGAGCAAACTCGAGTCGAAACGGATCACGTTTAAGAGGGAATTTTCTTCCCGCAGACTCACTGCTTTTTTTTGCAAAAGGGCTGAGTTTCTCTTCTTCTTCCAGAAGAAACCTTCGAATGTTAAATTCAGTACTCATAGCTACTTAAAAAATCCTTTACAAAGCATTCTTGTTCCGGGGTATCCAGTGCAGCCCGGTTCCTCCTTACTGCAGCGATAGCACTAGAGGCTTTCAGAGAAAAGTAATATCCAAAAACACAGGATAAAACCAGTCCGGTCCTGCCAATGCCTGCATAGCAATGTATACATACCGGTTTACCCGATTCAAAAGCGGTGATAATTTGTTTTATCAGAGCCAGAAATTTTTCTCCATTTTCAGGAACCTTAAAGTCCTGAATCGGGAAATAGTTCCATTCTATTCCCAGTTCAGTACAGATTTCTTCGATCGGCCCCTCTGGCTTCTCCAGAGAAACCAGATATGCTATTCCCTCAGATTGCATCTTCTGCAGATCACTGCGCACATCATCCGGCTCTGAAGAATACCTCCCCGGAATATCCGAGCCAGCCAGCTTTCCAGGAAGAACCCAGGAAAAATTTTTCAAAGTCATAAAATTCCTAACCTCTTAAAATTATCAGCTTTTGGTAAGTTTGCTGCCAAGTAACCTGCACTCCAGACAACCTACCATAAACAAACCGGATCCGATGAGTATTAAATATATATACAGCCATTAAAATGCTGTATCTCGCCTCCGAATCGCAGAATGAAAACCTCTGTTCCTGCATCTCTCTTAATTACCTAAATTCTTATATTGGTTTCACTCAAAAGCAGCTTTATAAATAATACATAAGAGTTGAAAACACGCTGCTCTTTAACTAATTTTACTGATTTCTCTCCCTGCATAAAAGGAGCAGGAAAAATTTCTGCAATCATTTAAATATTTTAAATATTGATACGTATATAGCAAAGTACTATGCAAATAATACTCTATTGCCTGATTCCAGTAATTAGTGCTTTTATTGGGTGGATCACCAATTATTTCGCAGTTAAGATGATTTTCAGACCTCGAAAAGAGATCTGTATTCTGGGACTGCGTATAATGGGGCTAATACCGAAACGAAAAAAGGATCTGGCTGCAAAGATTGCTCAGACTGTTGAAACAGAGTTAATCTCACACCGTGATATCAGGGCAATCATTCAGACTGAAGAATTTCATCTTCAGATTGGGAATGTGATTAAAAATAGAATAGACAGCCTGATTCAGAGCAGATTGGCTTCCAATCCTTTGATATCCATGTTTATCACACCTGAGGTAATTACAAAACTCTCAGACACCCTGATGGATGAATTGAATAAGGAGATTCCTGGGGTTATCGATACTCTGTTTCAGTCTGTGGAATCCAGAATCAACTTCCAAAAGATAATTAAGGAAAAAATTGAAGGTTTTGATTTAACAAAACTTGAATCCATCATCTACTCTATTGCTTCAAAAGAACTTAAAGCTATAGAAATTTTTGGTGGTGTTCTGGGTTTTGTGGTGGGACTTGTGCAGTTAATAATTGTATCTATCGGAGGTTTCAATGGCTAGAGGTCCCATTCTGATCTTTTTCCTTTTGCTTGTATGCACATTCTTTATCGAAACTCAATCAACAGAACTTAAAACCACTCTTAGCCGCTCTCAGATCACAGTCGGCGAAAGAATCAATTTCACTGTAAATGCTAATATCCCTAAAAACGCGAAATTTACTCCTCCTGCACCTGAAGACAATTTTGGTAAGCTGACTGTAAAGGGATGGGATCTTAAGAGAACAGAGCTTCAGAATTACGACAGCATATCTGTGCAATATCTGATAACCACCTACATACCTGAAAGCTGCACCATACCACCATTGAAATTTATAATAGAATATGAGTCAACCGCTGACACATTGTATACCGAAAATGTACCTTTGCAAATACTATCGGTTATCAATACTCAGGACAGCATAATCGACATAAAAGATCTCCGTTCACAGCAGATTGCCGGTAAAGCGCCACTATGGTGGCTTTGGCTGCTAATCTCTGTTGTGGTAATTTTTGCCCTCATATTTATCATTATTTTTATCAAGAAGCGTCTGAGTAAACCGGAAAAATTACCTCCTCCTAAACCAGCCTACGAAGAGGCAATAGAAGCCCTGGGTATACTGCACGGAAAGCGTTACCTTCAGCAGGGTTTAATCCGGGAGTATGTCTTTGAGCTTTCAGAAATATTTAAAAGATACATCGGAAGAAGATTCGGGGTTAATGCCGAGGAATATACCGCCGAAGAGCTGATTGCCTGGCTGGGAGTTTCTGGCCTGGAAATGAAAATCCGACATCCTGTCGAATGGTTTTTCCGCACTACCGATCTGGTAAAGTTTGCGAAGTTTACCCCTGATGATGCGACAGTGGAGCGTTTCGGAAAAGAAGTGATGAATTTTCTGGAAGTAACAAAACCTCAACTATCCGAAATAAACGACTCCCTTCAATCTGAACAAACTTCTGAGAACCAGAACAAGCTCAATCCTTCAAATACAGGTGAACATTCATGAAATTCAGAGATCCGGAATTTTTCCTGCTTTTTATTTTGTGGCTGCCTGTAATCTGGATTTATATCCGCAGGGAAAGAAAATACAAACCTGCTGTTACATTTTCAGATCTCTCTGTATTTAATAAAATCAAGCCATCGTTTTTTGTCAAAGCACGCCATGTACTTCTTCCTTTGCGTCTTATCGGAATCGGACTTTTAATTGTGGCACTGGCACGTCCTCAGCAAGGCAGAACTGATGAAGAGGTTTCCACAGAAGGAGTGGATATTATGCTGGTTTTAGATGTTTCCGAAAGTATGCGCGCATTGGATTTCAAGCCAGATAACCGCCTTACTGTGGCTAAAGCCACAATTCGTGATTTTATCAAAAAAAGACAACACGACCGTATCGGTATAGTCATTTTCGGAGCGCGAAGCTTCACCAAATGCCCACTTACTCTTGACTACGCAGTCTTAGACCAGTTTATCGATGGCATCACCTTTACCGATTTCAGTTCCCAAACAGCTATAGGTACTGCCCTGGCAACAGCCGCAAACCGGCTCAAAGACTCACCTGCTAAAAGCAAGGTGATCATTCTTCTCACCGATGGAGCCAGTAATGCTGGCGAGATACCACCTCTTACCGCAGCAAAAGCCGCAAGTGAACTGGGAATGAAAATCTATACCATAGGAGTGGGTAAAGAAGGCCAGGTGCCAATCCCGGTTCAGATTAGAAATCCTTTTACAGGCGAAATAACTCAGCAAACACAGATGATGCAGTCTGATCTGGATGAAAAAACATTAAGAGAAATTGCAGAAATCTCTAATGGAACCTATTTTCGTGCACGTGATGTAGAGAGTCTGAAAAACATCTATGCTCAGATAGACGAAATGGAAAAAACCGAAATAAAAACCAAAATCTTTACCTCCTATGAGGAGCGTTTTTACCCATGGTTATGGGCTGGATTTCTGGTTTTAATGTTGGAACTTTTTTTACAACATTCCCGTTTCAGACGTATTCCTTAAGGTAAATTATGAAATTTGGAAATCCTGAATATTTCCTTTTATGGTTATTGCTTCCTGTACTGATCGGCTTTTTTATCTGGGCTTATCAGAGAAAAACAGCAGCCCTGAAACGTTTTGCATCACTTGAACTCATAAGAAAACTGACACCGTCTGCAGGCCTTTCCCGTCAGATATCAAAGTGGACCCTATTCTGCTTTTTCTTTTTCTTTATGGTATTTGCTCTGACCAGACCCAGGTTTGGAGTAAAGATGGAGATGGTTGAGAGAAAGGGAATTGATATTTTAGTTGCATTGGATATCTCCCAAAGCATGCTGGCAGAAGATATCACTCCTAACAGAATCGAAAGGGCAAAACATGAAATCTCAAAACTTATTGACATGCTCAATGGGGATCGCATAGGAATCGTAGTATTTGCAGGTGAAAGTTTTGTACAATGCCCTCTGACTCTTGATTATGGTGCAGCTAAAATGTTTCTGGATGCAGTTACCACTGGTTGGGTCGATCTTCAGGGGACCGCATTATCGGATGCTATAGAACAGTCTATGAAAGCCTTTAACTCCAAATCAAAAAAGCATAAGGTTCTCATATTGATTTCTGATGGTGAAGATCACCAGGGAAAAGCTGCTGAGGTGGCTAAAGCTGCATCTGAAGAAGGAATCGTAATCTACACCATCGGAGTTGGTTCTGAAGGTGGTGCTCCTATTCCTATAAGTAAAAAAGGCGGTTCGATTACCTATAAAAAGGATAAAGCGGGAAATCTGGTGATGACCAGATTGAATCCCAGAACACTGGAAATTATCGCAAAAGAAGCTAATGGAAAATTTTTCCATGCTGGTAACGATTCCGACCTTGCCCGTATCATTGGTGAAATCGCTCAGATGGAAAAGAAAGATCTGGGAATGAGTAAACTCAGCACTTATGAAGAGCAGTATCAGATTTTTCTTGCTTTTGCATTATTACTGTTACTGCTGGAATTTTTTATTCCTGAACGGGTTTCAAAGAAAAAGGAATGGAAAGGCCGTTTTGAATAAGGGTAAGTCTATGAAAATATTTATCAAAGCTTTACTGCCATTTTCCCTTCTGTGCATCTTCTCTGTTTGCAGTGCAGATGAAATATATTCCAAAAACCATAAAGCAAACGAGTTATACAAACAGGGCAAATACGATGAAGCTTTGAAATTATATGAAGATGCACTTCTTCTTTCACCCTCTGATGAAAAACTTAAAATGAATCATGGTTCCACTCTCTACAGGCTTGGTGAATATGATAAGGCTGAGGAATCCTATAACGGTGCACTTACCATAAAGGATAAAAAAGCGAGATCAGATGCCCATTATAATATGGGAAATATTCTATATAAAAAAGCTGAACAGATCCAAAATCAGGATCTACAAGGTGCTCAGAATAATCTTAAATCTGCCCTACAGCACTACATTGAATCTCTTGACCTTAGCCCTGATAATATCGATGCCAAATGGAACCTGCAACTGACACACCAAAAAATAAAGCAACTGGAACAGCAGCAGCAACAACAGCAGAATCAGCAGAACAAAGATAATAAAGATGATAAAAGCAAGCAAAATGAGAATAATCAGCAACAAAATAATGAGCAGAAAGAGGACCAGCAGGAGCAACAAGATAACAAAGAGGAACAAAAAGATAAGAATCAGCAACAACAACAGCAGCAGCAACAACAACAACAACAATCAGAAATGAAAGAATCCGAAGAGCAACAGAAAGAAATGAAAAAGGAAGATGCACGCAGGCTCCTTGAACTTTATGCTGATGATGCTGACTCGTTAAACAAACCCACGAAAAAGAAGGCGAAAGTCCGACAGCCTGAACAGGATTGGTAAAGATGCATAAATTCAGTTATTTTGAATTGCCTGGAGACAAAAATCAGCTTATACGTGGCTCTTTGCACATTAGTGGCTCGGGAATACAGGCCCCCTGGTTCATTTTTTGCCATGGTTTTACCGGTCAGAGGATGGGACCCGGTTACCTGTTTGTGAAAATTTCCAGAGCTCTTGCCGATGAAGGATTTTGCTCTGTGAGATTTGATTTTCGTGGTTCTGGTGAAAGTGATGGAAAATTCCCTGAAATGAATGTCTCTACAATGAAAAATGATCTGATGGCAGTTATTTCGTGGTTGAAAAAAAACCACAATCCATCCAGAATTTTTCTACTGGGTCACAGCTTTGGTGGAATGATAGCCGCCCTGTGCAGCAAGGAGGCAAATGGAGTAACATTACTATCTCCAGTTGGAAATCCACAAAAACTGATTTCGAGTCAGAAAAAAATTATCGAGTCTGGTCCAAATTCAGAAGGCTATTATGAGCACGGGCCTCACGAAATGGATTCATCATTTGCCTCGTTTCTTCTGGAGATTAATCCGGTAGAAACTCTTTGTAAGAATCTTAAAGGGGCGCTGCTTCTTATTCAAGGCGATTCTGATAAGTCGATAACTGTAGAAGAATCGTCTGTTTATGTAACTGAGGCCCGTAAATGCGGTATCGATTGTGAATATCATGTTTTTAATGGCGCCGATCACAATTTTTCCCGGGTTAGTGATGTTAAACTGCTCTGCAGAACCGTGAATAGATGGGCAAAGGAGCACACATCGTGAAAAAGTACATTTCAATTTTGTTTTTTTTGACCCTGTTTGCAGTTACTGCTTCCGCTCAGGTCCGTTTTTCTGCAACAACAGACCGAACGCATATCTCTATGGGTGAACAGATTGTAATTACTGCAACCCTGATTACTAACCGTCAGATAAATACTCCTTCAGCGCCTGCAATAAGCAATACTGATGGCTTCACGGTTTTAAAAACCGACCAGCGTCAGTCCTCTTCATCTTCTATACAGATAATTAATGGAAAGGCCAGTCAAAAAACCGAGATTTATCACATCTTCTATTACCATATTGCCCCTTCAAAGGTTGGCAATTTTACGTTTCCATCACTGGAGGTAACTGTTGATGGCACGAACTACAAAACTGATCCTATTGCTTTCACAGTCAGAAATGAAGCCATTACCAATCCTGACATCAGAGTGTTTCTTCAAATAAATAAACGCTCTCTTTATGTGGGCGAACAGGCTATGCTAACTTTTAAGGTAGCTCAGAAAGCTCAATCTTCTACCGATGTAAATAATGGTTTCATGTCGGCTCTGGAAAAGCTGGAAAATGCATTTGAGAGGGATTTCGCTTTGAGCAGATTGTTTACTAATCAAATCAGTACTACTCAGGAGCGAATCGATGGTGAAATATACAAAGTTTATTCACTGCGCTATGCATTGTACCCGGTTAACAGTGGTACTTTTAACATCCAGCCGATCCCATTTGGTTACCAGGAACTCCGAAGAGTGCGTTCCAGAAGATCAGATCCTTTCTTTGATGATTTCTTTAACATGAATAGTTTCTTCGGTGGTGGTGTTCAGGCGGTGGATAAGAATGCCTTATCCAATAGTCTTTCCATAACAGTTAAGCCATTACCTTCGGCACCTTCTGGTTTTACCGGTTCTGTTGGAAAATTCTCCCTCTCTGCGAGTGTCAACCCAAATCAAATTCCTGCCGGAGAAGCGATTACTCTGAAGATATCACTGAAAGGGTCCACCAGGCCTGGTAGTATCGGAGATGTAATATTGCCACAAATGGCCGACTGTGAAGTGTTCAAACCTGAGCAGCAAATGGTAACCGATACCAATATCAATGGTCTGTCTACAAGAAAAACATACAAATATCTTCTTATTCCCAGAAAGGAAGGGACTCTGGTAATTCCACCAATCTCTCTTCTCTATTTTGATCCAGAATCCGGCACATATAAAAAAGCTTCTTCAGATACTATAAAAGTTGATGTAAGTAAAGGCAAAGAAAACCAGATGGCACAAAATCGCTATCTTACACAGGAAGAAATCAGAGAAGTAGGTAAAGATATCCGCTATATAAAGACCGGCATCAAAATTAAGAATCAAAAAGAGCGTCCTTATCTGGAACCCTTATTTTATCTGCTATTTCCCATTCCATTCATCGTTTTTATACTATCAGTATTATACCGATTTCAATCTTCAAGGCAAAAAAGAAATGCTTCACAGCAAATACGCCGTAGAGCACTCTCAGCCGCACAGAAAAAACTTGCTGCTCTTAAAAAGAAACATGCCAGTCTTTCATCATCGCAATTTCTGGGAACAGTTTCAGAAACTATCGAACAGTACATTTCTCAGAAATTTGGATTCGCAGCTACCGGAAGAACTCTGGATGAGCTTAAAAACGAACTTCTATCTCAAAATACCGACAAACAGATCGTAGCCGATCTTACCTCATTTATTGAAGATCTGGATAGCTACCGTTTTGGTGGACAGACTCTTGACGATGCATCCAGACTGTCAGTTCTTGATAAAACCTCCAGATTTCTTTATGGCCTGCAGAAAAGCTCTAAAAAGGGAGGTGCCATCATTAACCGCTCTTTATTATTCTTTCTTGGATCTCTGTTTATCTGTGGTAATGTGTATTCAGCTCCTGTTGACCTCTGGTTTGAAAAGGCGAATCAGGCATACACCAACGAACAATATGACAGTGCTGCCTTTTATTATGAAAAGATAGTGGAATCCGGAACATCCAACAGTGCCGTTTTTTATAATCTTGGAAATACCTGTTTTCGTCAGAATAAGATCGGCCTGGCCCGTTATTACTTTGAAAAAGCGGCAAAACTTGATCCTCAGGATCCTGATATCGTTTCTAATATCCGCTACATCAAGGCTAACATTATCGACAAGACACCTGAACAGGAACGTGGTTTTATAGAAAATCTGCTTTGGCATCTGCATATTTTCTTTCCACTCAAAACTCAGCTTTGGATCCTGTTCTCACTTTTATTCATCGTCTCTTTGTTTCTTTCTTTGAGCCTTTATTTTTCGGGTAATGGCCGCCTTTGGTTTATCTATCTTTCGGTTCTTCTGTCGTTGATGATAGTAATAACCGGTATCTCAACCGCTGTTAAAATTTACGAATTGGAAAAGATCTCTTATGCCATTCTTCTGGATCCCTCTTCCGAAGCACGTAATGAGCCGGATGGAAGTAAAGTGCTTTTTACGGTTCATGAGGGCACAAAGTTGCAGATCCGCAAAGTTAATGGTTCCTGGGCTCTTGTAAGCCTTCCAAATGGAGTAAGTGGTTGGATTGAGCTTAAAAAACTTGGTAAAATCTGATAATTCCTCTTTAATCTTGCCTTGATACTTCGTTAATTGTAAACTAAAGAGGTTCTGGGACCTCTTTAGCATTTAAAACTTTAATCTGAACCTTATAATGATCTCTGTTTTCAAAAAAAACCCATCTTCCGCATATATTCTGACAGTGCTGCATTTAGTTGCACTCACCCAAATAGTTCTCTTGCTACTGCTTAGCTCCGAATGTCCGCCCTGGTGGCATTTTGCACTGATTACTTTTCCTTTGCTTGCCGCAATTCCGCTGGTTTGCCTTAAAGTGAAAAGCATGATCCGATCACTGACCAATCTTTTAACCAATCAGACCCTTCCGCAATTAAAAGCTGTTGGTGCAAATGGTGGAGAACTGGGAAAACTCTCAGATGCGATCTGTGGACTTGTAGAGGAAAACATACTTGCTCACTCCAGATTTTCAGATCTTAATAAAATGATCCTGGACCATTATTTACATCTGGATAATCTCTCAGAATGGCTCCCATGTGCAACATTTATCATTAATAATGAGTACAGGATTTGCAACTGTAATAATAATGCACTTATTATGTTCGGTTATAATTCCCAGAGTCAGTTGATTTCATGCGACTTTTTAGATTTGATTCAAGATTCAAAACGATCTGAGTTCCAATTATTTACTACCGGAGACCTTTCTACGGCATTTGAATCGTTCATGCTAAAAAAAGATGGCTCCAGATTCGCCGCAAGTATATATGCTTTACCTAACCGAAGAAATGAAGTTGACGAGAACAGCTTCTTTATCTTCATAAAAGAATCAGAATTTGAATCAGAAGATCAGAAAAATTTAAAAATACAGAGCAACTTTATCTACAACATTGAATCAGTGAGCCGTCTGGCTGGTGGTATTGCTCATGATTTTAATAACATACTGGGAGCGGTTTCCGGTTACGCAGAAATGATCAATAATCGGTACTCAACAGACGAGAAGTTGAATAAATACAGCAAAATGATATTATCCGCAAGCAGACGTGGCTCAGCTCTTTCTGAAAAACTTCTTCAGTTTGCACGAAAAAACAAACTGGTCATGTCAAGTTTTGATATCAATGACTCACTGACTTTTCTGGAAGAGATTTTTAGAGATTCAGAATCACCCATTCAGATCAAATTTAACCTGAAAGCAGAAAACTCCTGTATTCTGGGAGATTGCGAACAATTTCGCAATGCACTTACTAATATAGTGGTGAATGCACAGGAAGCAATGCCAGATGGTGGGGAACTCAATATCACCACTGAAAATATCAGAGTAGAAGAAGGATCATCCTGTTCTCATCTTTTCACCATAACACCTGGTTATTATGTAGCAATACTGATATCCGATAGCGGAACCGGTATAGACAAGCAGGAGATTCCTCGAATTTTTGAACCCTTTTATACATCAAAAGATCGATCCAGAAATACTGGTCTGGGGTTGTCCTGTGTTTACGGTATAATTAAAAGTCACAATGGATTTATCGATGTGGAAAGTATACCAGGAAAAGGAACCACCTTTACACTTTATTTTCCGGTGTACAATTTAAAATTACAAACCTCATTTGAGCAGAACATCTCTGCCAATAAAAGGATTTTACTTGTTGATGATGAACTGATTATCAGAGAAGCAATCGGAGAGACCCTCAACTGGTTGGGATTTTCAGTTTCAGTTGCAGAAAGTGGAGATGAAGCAATTAGGATACTTCAAAGCTCACCGCACTCCTACGATCTTGTTATTCTGGATATGATTATGCCTGGTATGAGTGGTAAAGATTGTATTATACGGATGAAAGAGATGAAAAAGGATATCAAGATACTTATCAGTACTGGTTTCAGCGAAGAAATGGATCAGGACAGTCTTTTAGCGATGGGGGTATCTGGCATACTGGTGAAACCATTTGAGTCTGCGCAATTGACTCAAGCTATTTATGAGGCATTGGGTTAAGGAAATAACTATCTGTGTGATGACTGATAATAGCTTCACTTAAGGTCACTTGAATTCCGAAATGTTTTGTGGGCCGAGTGGCTACATTCAAGTATTTGTTATCTGGAATTCTGAAGAATTCGAAAAAAGTTCTAACATTAAAAGTTTTAACATTGATAATTTTTTCGTGGCTTAACTCGTGTCCACGAAACCTCCCCTATATCAGGTCCCAAAAGAAGAGAGTCCGTCCAAAATATCATCCCAAACATCTCCTCTTGACTTCCCCCCTGTCTTTGAATTATCATACCCTACAACCTCTAAACCCTATATGGAAGGAATTAAAAATATGATTCGATTGAATGAACACTACCTCAAACTAAATTCATCCTATCTATTTTCTGAAATCGCAAAAAGAGTCAATGCATTTCAAAAGCAAAACCCTTCCAAAGAAATTATCCGCCTTGGAATCGGTGATGTCACCAATGCCCTTCCAAAAGCCTGTATCGAGGCTTTCCACAAAGCAGTCGATGACATGGCCAATGATGCAACCTTTAAGGGATATGGCCCCGAACAAGGTTATGAATTTTTAAGAGAAAAAATTGCCAGGTTCGATTTCCAGGCCAGAAATGCCGATATTGAAGCAGATGAAATATTTGTCAGCGATGGAGCCAAATGTGACACCGGTAATTTTCAGGAGCTCTTCTCAAATGACCTCTCTATAGCTGTCCCTGATCCGGTATACCCGGTTTATGTAGACACAAACGTAATGGCTGGACGTACCGGCTCCTTTGAAAATGGCAGATATTCGGGTTTATACTATCTGGAATGCACCGAGGATAATGACTTTATCCCCTCCCTGCCCTCCCAAAAAGTTGACCTGATTTATCTTTGTTTCCCCAACAACCCAACAGGAGCAGTCGCCACCAGATCACAACTGAAACAGTGGGTCGATTATGCACGAAAAGAAAAAGCTCTGATCCTTTTTGATGCAGCTTATGAGGCATTTATTTACGATCTGTCGCTCCCCCATAGTATCTATGAAATAGAGGGCGCTCGCGAATGCGCAGTCGAATTCCGAAGTTATTCAAAAACCGCAGGATTTACCGGAACCCGATGCGCATACACTGTCGTTCCCAAAAGCTGCATGATATACGACTCGCAAGGGAACCAGCATTCGCTGCACTCGCTGTGGAACCGCAGACATTGCACAAAATTTAACGGCGTTTCTTATCCAGTACAAAGGGCTGCTGAAGCGATCTACTCAGAAGAAGGTGCTTCCCAGGTAAGAGAAATTATCGATCAATATATGACCAATGCCAGCATGATCCGAAAAACAATGACCGAAAAGGGATATTCATGTACTGGGGGAGAAAATTCTCCCTACATCTGGATAAATGGGAAAATTGATTCCTGGATGTTTTTCGATAAACTGCTTTCTGAGGCAGGAGTTGTTTGTACACCGGGAGCCGGTTTTGGAAGATGTGGAGAAGGGTATATAAGAATCAGTGCTTTTAACAAGAAAGAAAATGTGGAAAAGGCGCTTGTCCGTATCGGCGAAGCGCTAACTGCATAAATTATAGATGATCCACAATTTTTAACACCTTATCCAGATTGGTCAACTCAAAGAGCCTGCATAAATAGGAGCTTTTATCCGGATTGGCATTGAGTATGACCAACTCCCTTTTCTCTTTCTGCATTAATGTATGATAATACACGATTGTACCTAACCCATGACTGTCCATAAATGTTGCACGACTGAGATCAACAATAATCTGCTGATGTTTTTTCTTATATATTTGATCGATGCGTCGTTGAAACTTTTTTACATCGGCATCCACTATTCTGCCAACCAGCTCTATAAGTGGAGTTTCTTCGTTGCTTTTAACTGTAACTTCAAGAGTCAAATTCTCAACATCACTCATGTACACCCCTAGGTTTTAATGATTGTATCCTGTTAAAGATGATATCTTTATATAAAAAAGAAGTCAACCATTTATATGGGTTCTTCCTGATGTATATTAGTGTTCTGCAGAAAAAAAGGTTACCTATAATGCACTTTTATACTCTAGCCATTGCTTGCCGCCAGATCCGGTGTTTTCTAAACTGTTATTTCGCTTCTGCAAAACTCAGACCTGAAAAAAACTCTACCCTGCACCCTACCCTTACTCCTTTTAAATTGCACGATTTCACCTTTTTTAAACGTACTCAATACGAGCAGATGCAAAAATACGGTCCCCCGATTCTTCCTGAAAAGAAAGTTATCTGTATATTATTTTCCATTTTGGAAATTTTTTCTCTTTTTAACCTGATAAACCATTGGATAAATAAAAATTATGATTATATATAATGTTCATCCGGTTAATCCTCAGCGTAGATTTCTTGATTCTGCAGTAAAAATCTTAAGAGATGAAGGTGGAATAGCAGTCTACCCCACTGATACCATGTATGGAATGGGGGCTTGTGTCAGCAACCCAAAAGCTATCGAAAAGATAAGCAGACTTCTGGCTAAGGATAAACAGCGCTCTTTCACTTTTATCTGCAGCAGTTTCTCGCAGGTTTCCAATTATGCGCACATCTCTAATGCTCATTTCAAGCTGTTAAAAAGATATCTGCCAGGCCCCTTCACCTTCATTCTTAATGCCACCAACCTGGTTCCTAAAAAAATCTGTCCTAAACGTAAAACTGTGGGTATACGTATTCCGGATTGCAGGATAACCCGTGAACTGGTGGAGCTTCTGGGTGAACCTTTGGCTAACACATCGATTAATGTTCCAGACAACCTGGTCGGAGATCCTGAGCAAATCCGCCCTGCGGTGCTTAATGATGTTGATGTCATGCTGGATGCCGGTGTAATCGATGAACCCACCGAATCTACCATTGTGGATCTAACCGACGATACACCGGTTGTGATAAGAGAGGGTAAGGGTATTTTTACCATTTGATAAGGATAATCAAACATGAATAGCCAGACTGAACGTTTAATCGATATTGTCCGAAAGTTAAGAAGCCCCGATGGATGTCCCTGGGACCGGGAGCAGACCCATTACAGTATTCTCAGTTGCTTTCTAGATGAACTCTATGAGTTCTTCGAAACCGTAGAACAGAACGATTACGAGCATATGAAAGAAGAATTGGGGGATCTGCTTCTTCAGATCGTTCTTCATACCCAAATGGCCAGTGAACAAAAAAAGTTCGATTTTAATGATGTCGCCAGAGATATTTCCGACAAACTCATCAGACGTCACCCACACGTTTTTGGCTCTGTTGAAGTTTCCTCTACTAACGAAGTAATCTCTAACTGGGAAAACATTAAAAAGAGTGAAAAAGGCAAAGAACACCGCAAATATATTGTAGATGACATTCCAGAGGCACTGCCAGCACTTTTCAGAGCAGAAAAAGTGCAACGAAGAGTAGCCAGAGTAGGCTTTGACTGGAATGATTCCAGTGCTGCATTTGACAAGGTTGATGAAGAGATTAAAGAATTCAGAGAAGCACTTTTAAGCGGCAAACACGAGCATGCCTTCGAGGAATTAGGTGACATCATTTTTGCCCTGGTAAATGTGGCCCGCCATCATAATATCAGTGCTGAAGATGCACTCAGAAATACCACCCGAAAATTTATCCGCCGATTTAAATATATCGAAGACAAATTCAGAGAGAGTGGGAATGATATCCATAACTCCACTCTTGAGCAGATGGATATTTATTGGGAAGAGTCAAAAAAAATTGTAGGTTAAAAAAATTGCTGCTGTGTTTCCGAAGTTTAATTCTCCCCCATACAGGCCTTAGATTTGCTTTAGTTGTAAGAGAATTGCTACTTTTACTTCAAGACCAGATCATATCCGGGAGTATCCAAAAAAATGGTGTTTATCAAAAATTTTCTTTCCGTATTCTTCTGTATAATTCTTGTTCCTGGTATTCTGTCTGCAGGAACAAAAAAAGACAGGTACATTATAAATCCCACTGTGAGTAGCTTTGACTCTTTCCCCTCTTTTCCCAACGCCAAAAGGTGGTTTGTAGGCTCTGTGGAAAATCTGGTCACAGGGCAGGACTCCGGAATAATCGGTTATACCCGTACAGGAATTAAAACCAAGGCACCTGTTATCTGCTCCCCTTCCCTGGAAAAAGTCTTCAGAAACTCACTATTTAACCTGTTTTCCGATAAAAAGGTAGTAAGTCTCGATGCCAGTGCTGCTGATTTCCTTATAAGGGTTAAAATCCTCGATTTTTATCTTATAGAAAAAAGCTCTTTTCTGACTCAGACTATAAACGCTAAAATCAAACTGGAAGTCACTCAGGTCGATCCATTTGACACCACCAGAGTCCTTAAGTTTGTAGTGGACAGTGAAAACTCTCAAACAGCTCTGGACACCAGTAATTATGCCGAAAGTATAACCAGAGATATTTTATCCTCTGCTCTTAAAGAAATCTGGAAAACATTAAACCGATAATTCATTTTTCGCGCATTCTGATTCTAAACTTAACAGACTTTCTCTTTCACTGTACATTTTGAGATTTGCACAGCCACTGATTCAGAAAGTATACTGAGGTTTCACTTATTCACCTTGTGAAACCGATACTATGCGCTTCAAATACATTCGCCTGTCCACAATGATGTTTCTTCAGTTCTTTGTATTCGGTTGCACCATGCCGATCTTTAGCCTTTACATGAAAGATTGCCTTCACTTTTCCGGTGCACAAAGCGGTATCGTTCTGGCAATGTCTGCAATTCCAGCATTTTTTGCTCCGCTAATCTCTTCTTTTATTGCAGACCGTCTTATCAGTGCAGAAAGGCTGTTAATTTGTTGTAATATTGCAGGTGCAGCCGCAATGACAGCTCTATATCATCAGAGAGAATTTTATCCTGTACTCTTTTTTTACCTGCTTTATAGCCTGATTACCGGACCTGCCATGGCCCTTACAACTGCTATCTCTTTTCATCATGCTCCTGAAGCGGTAAAAAAGTTTGGTGGGATCCGTCTGTGGGGAACTATCGGCTGGTTTATGGCAGCATGGGTTTTCAGGTATTTATGGTCTGGCAAAGAAACTTCAGAGACCTTGCGCAGTGCACTCGCGCTCTCTGCTTTCTCCTCAGTTATCATTTCCGTTTATGCGACAACCTTGCCGGTTGGTTTAAAACTGGATAAGCAGGCTAAGATAACATTATTCCCCAGAGATTCCATAAAAGTCGTGCTGCAACCGGAGATACTTATCTTTTCTCTGATAAGTATCCTGATTACTTTTGCAGACCGTTTCTACATGTTTGGTGCTGCACCTTTCTTAAAAACTCTTGGATTTTCGGACCGGCAAATCCTGCCAGTGCTTAGCTTTGGACAGATTCCTGAGATCATAGGCCTGGGGGTACTGGGGCTGATGTTAAAAAAGTTTGGCTTGAAAAAGACATTATTAATAGGAGCTTTTTTTGAAATCAGTCGCTTTTTAATTTTTTTAACTGGAGATCGGAACCTGCTTTATCTGGGCATAAGCTTTCATGGGTTCACCTATTCCTACTTTTTCATTCCACTTACCATGTTTCTGGATACCAGGTGTGATAAATATTCTCGAGCTGGAGCTCATCAATTGTTTTCCATGATCGGGGGTATTGGGTCATTTGCAGGGAACCTTCTTGCCGGCGCCATTGCAGATTTAACCTCAGCAAATACTCTCAATCAGATAGATTTTTCAAGGTTTTGGCTGGTAGCGTTTCTATTCTCGGTTGCAGCCTTCAGCGGACTCCTGTTTTTCACCGCAGAGCAGGAAATCCCTGCAATTTCAACAACAGAACTAAAATCTTAGAACATCTGCAACATAGCACTAATGATTATCCAGAATAAATGCAATTTTTTATAAACCTCATCCTTTCCAGAGAATTCTAATGCAAGACCTGACGTGTAATAATCATTGATCATGAACGTATTTTCTAAAGCCTCCTGATCACTAAAAATGGACTGGATCTTGTTTATTTAAAAATTGGAATGTAACTAATCAGGTAAACGTTATAATATCAAATATGAAAAGAATTAGAATTAATATCAAAACAGTATCTGATCAGAAGAAATCTGAATAGAAGATCTAAACGAAGAACCGGAGCCTTATAACCTGTTAATTTGGCGTTTTTTATGGAGCGACTTCATATTCACATCACTAAAAAATCATCTGATTCATATTCAAGTGATTATATTTATTGTTTTTTTAACCAGAAAAATTGGAATTATTCTGGTTGAGCAGCATTAAATGAGGTACTATGAACGAACATGTCTATGCTAAACTATTGCATCAATCAGTTTTAACACATGCCCACCGTCCCTGTCTACATATAAAGCGTGATGGAAAATATCTGAGTTGGAGTTACTCTGATTTTCATAAAGATCTGAATCGACTAAGTTCTGCTCTTAAAAAACTGGGCCTTAAAAAAGGTACCAACGCCATAGTTATCGGGGAAAATTCTCCAGAATGGATCATCGCCTACAATGCAATCATGCTTACCGGTGCCTGCACTGTTCCGGTAGATCCCGGCATTCCTCCATCGGAGATCGAGTCTATACTGTCTATCACCGAAGCAAAGGTGGTATTCTGCTCCAGAGTATTTTTAAATCTTTTCAGAACTTTGAAACAGAAATATCAGCACCTGGAAAAAATAGTACTTCTGGAAAGCAGAGCAGATGATAAAGAACCTACTTTTGAGGAATTTCTTAAAACAGGTAATGAAGAGAAAGATGCTTTTTTATCGGTTTTCAACCCTGATGATCCAATGGTTATCATTTTCACTTCAGGAACCACTGGAAAAGCAAAAGGAGTGGTTTTAACCCAGAAGAATTTTACCGCCATAAGCGTGCATGGTATTCCCCGAATGAGAGCAGGGGTCCACGATACTATGTGTGCAGTTCTTCCTCTTCATCACGTTTTCGGTTCCGCTGCCTGCATTGCTGCAGCTTTGACCTCCGGACTCGATCTGGTAATTGTGCCGTATATAAAAGGACCACTGATCCTTGAAGCACTCAGAGAAAAAGAGGTTACTATCCTCCCTGTAGTACCCAAGATGATTGCACTCTTTTACGAAAGTATCATGCATAACGTTAAAAAGAAGGGACCGATTGTAAATACGGCCTTTGCCGGTTTAAAGGCTATCTCTGCAACTGCAGGAGATACTCTTGGAAACCGGTTTCGTCGTGGTCTTTTCTCCAGTGTTCATAAAGGGTTTGGAGGTAAGCTCCGGTTGATTATATCCGGTGGTGCAGCGCTGAACAAAAAATACTGGAACGGATTTCGCCACCTGGGTTTTAACATACTGGAGGGATACGGACTTACCGAAACTTACGGTCCTATTACTGTTTGTCCCGATGAAGATCCGCGGTTTGGATCTGTGGGGCCAGCACTTCCTGAGAATGAAATCAAAATCGCCGATCCGGACGAATACGGAATCGGTGAAATATGTTTGCGGGGGAGTTGTGTTTTCAAAGGGTACTACAAAAACAAAGAATTGACATCTCAGGTTTTCGATGATCAGGGATGGTTTCACACAGGTGATCTGGGACGTCTGGATAAGGATAATTTCCTGTATATATCAGGAAGAAAAAAGGATATGATCGTTCTTGATACTGGAAAAAATGTCTATCCGGATGAGTTGGAAGATTATTACGGCACATCTCCACTTATAGAAGAGATCGGGGTGTTTGGGGTCAAGCAGAAAGGCGCAGAAATCGTTGCTGCTGCAATTGTACCCTCAAAGGAGATTCGTAAAAATCATACTGTTACACAGGCTACCGATATTATTTATGAAGAATTACTGAGGATGGGAAAAAGCCTTCCGGTCTACAGAAGAATCAACGACTTTGTCACCCTCTACACTCCTCTGCCCAGAACCACTACGCGCAAGCTTAAAAAAGTGGAACTGAAAAAAATTTACAACTCTATCAGACGAAAATCTGCAAACCGTGAGCTCCCAGAGGATCAGCTCTCTGTGATGGAGATGGCCCTGATGGAAACGGCTGAGTATACCGGAGTAATCAGCAGTATCATTCTTATTTCACCCAAAACTGACCCCCGTATCATTAATCCCAGAACTCATCTGGAAATCGACCTGGGATTGGATTCACTCAAAAAAATTGAACTCCTTACCCAGATCGAACGTCGCTTTTCCATCAGGATTTCTGAGGATGTTTTTGACAAGATGGAATCGGTAGGCGATCTGGTCACCCTGGTTAGAGAGCATATAACAAGTCATAATCCAACTGTTGAGAGAGTTATAGGACTTAAGGAAAGGATTCTTTCCGATGATCTCCACCTGTTAAAATTTCCAGTTGAGAACAATTTTACAGGACCGCTTATCTCCAGACTCTATGGTACGGTTTTCAACATTAAAAAAAGTGGAACAGAGCATTTAAGAGATGACTCAAAGTCCATGATTTTTGCAGCTAACCATGCGCATGCCAATGATGTCATCTGGATCCTCAATTCACTGCCATCTTCGCTGAAAAACAACACCTACTTCATTAGTGATAAAGAATCCAGTGCTTATCCTGCTATCTCCTATGTTTTGCATCGCAGCAATATGATTAAACCGGAGAAATCCGATGATCCCATCGAGCTGCTTAAAATTTACCTGTCAGTTATCCGCAACAAGAGGCATCTGATAGTTTTTCCTGAAGGCTCCATGAACAGAAACGGAAACGTTGGCCGGTTTAAATCCGGAATCGGTTTATTGGCGCGTGAAACAGGCGCATCCATTGTACCTGTGAAGATTGTCAGCCCAGCACACCTTAGTTCAGATAAAGTCAGCAAGGGCTCAAAAGGAGTGATTTTCGGAAAACCGCTGACCTGGTCCGGGCTTGTCAAATCAGGAGTGCTTAAGCACAACTCCATTCCAGATGATATGGCTGAACATGTCCGTTCACTTATTTTACAGATGTAATACCAGCAGATCTCTCGCCCGAGCAAAATTAAAGATCCTGAACATAATGTATTTTACACAAAATCCAGGATATTAACCCTGCTCTGGCGAGTAGAAAATAAATGAGCGATTTTAATTTCATCTTTTTAAAGACACTGTCAGTGGTTGCCATTGGCTTTCTGCTCAAGAAAGCAGGTGTGCTCACAATCGAGCATGGAAAAGCTCTGTCACGAATAATATTTAATATCACTCTTCCTGCATTGATTCTTCAGACAGTAAGCAACATCGAACTCGATTTTTCTCTTTTTCTGGCTCCCCTGATCTGCCTTTTTCACTCCCTTGGAGTTTCGGTTTTATCAGGTTTTCTATTTAAAAACGAGATTGACAAGGATAAAGGAATCTCACGGATGTGCTCGGTGGGATTCAATGTGGGTCTCTTTGCTTATCCCATAATTTATGGACTGTTCGGTGCTTCTGGGCTGTCTGCCATCGCTATGTTCGATTTTGGAAATGCATTTGTGGTGTTTGGCCTGAGTTATTTCATGGGGTTTATCTATTCAGGAAATAGAGCCGGGCGAAAACTGACCTTTAAAGAGATATTCATCCTTTTTGGCACTTCCATTCCTTTCATGAGCTATCTGATTGCAATTGTCCTGAATCTTACTGGAGTCCGTTTATCAGGTTTTCCTTCTGATGTACTGGAAGTCCTGGCCCAGGCTAACACTGGAATGGCGCTGGTTGTCCTTGGTTTGACATTTGATTTTCATTTCGAGTCATCCCCCTGGAAACTCATCACCAGAGTCCTGGTATTAAGATACGCGGCAGGCTTAGCAGTAGGTTTGCTTCTTTACCTGTTGCTTCCATTTTCACATTTATACCGGATGGTGCTTTTTTTAAGCCTGATATTACCTGCAGGGATTGCGGTTATCCCCTATTCAGTTGAATTTGAATATGACACCAGAATCGCAGGCACCATTGCCAATCTTACCATGATTATTAGTTTTGCATTAATGTGGATTTTTATTATTCTGGTAAGACCAGTGTAACAAATAAAGCCACTGCCATCCCATACGAAAAAACTGATACCAAATATTTTCTGAAACCCTGTGGGATGGTAGATAAATAAAACATAAAAACGTGTCCATTAACCTGTTTTTTAATACCTCCTCGTTCCGGCACATTCATTGCAGAATACTCATTACGTAATGACATCCGGGATTAGTACTCCCGAAAATTTGCACAAGGGATCGGTTAACAATTATCAGAAATCACTATCATCCCATAAGATCCGAAACAAATTTTGACAAAAAGAGCATAGATGAGATTTAGAAATTCAGAAGTCTGTCTATAGGCAAGCAGCTTGCTAGTTAGTGATTTTTCAGTTTTCAAATAAATGCTATTACCTTTGAATCTGACTGCATTATGCAAATACAAATGCAGAGGAACGTTTACCTTATTAAAGGAGATTTGTATGCGCAAACTGTTTACTGCCTGTATTGCACTTATTATGGTCTCATTTTCTCTGGAAATCTCTGCCACTCCCTCCACCCAGATATGGATACCATCTACAGATGTCCAGTCTTACAAACAACTGAATATAGGATGGGACGCATATATCGGAACAGCTAGTGGTGAAACAGAGGGTATCATGAGTAATGGTGGTATAACTGTAGGTGTGCTGCCTTTTTCAAAAGTCGCCATGGAGGTAGGTATTGATTATAGGGATGGGAGCGGAAATCATAAAGATCCACTCTATTTTAATGCAAAAATCGGATTGCCTGAAGACGCATTTTTTAAATATATGCCTGCAGTTGCGATTGGCGGATATGATTTCGGAACCAGAAAGGATTTTACCACCTATAACATCATTTACGGTTTAGTCTCCAGAAGCATCTGGAAACTGGGCAGATTTAGCGTGGGAGGATTCAAAGGTGGTGTAGGTAATGATAATGCTGAGCTTCTGTTTGGTAAATCCGATGCAGGTGTGATGCTTTCATGGGACAGGGTGATGAGCGAGGTATCAGATAAGTTATGGCTATGTATCGACTTCCAGAGTGGGAAAAGCAGCTACGGTGCCCTCAACATAGGAGCTTCCTGGAAATTCGCTCCAAATGTAGGAATGATACTGGGATACGATGTTTATAATGACCGTAAGGAGTTCAAACCAACAGTGACTTATCAGATAGATATCAACGTGTTCTGAATCCAAAATCAATTAGTTTCAATTTAACTATGCCACCGTTAAACACGGTGGTTTTTTTATCAGATGCGAGTTGCTACATTAATCCTTGAATTTGCTATTCTAAATTTTTCCTCTTTAATTTCTCTTTCCATCAATGTACAATCTTTATTTCCTGATGTTTTGATTCATATTAAAGATGGAAAGAGATAATCTGAAAAATGATCACTCAAACATGTATCGACAGAGTAAATACGGAACAATTCAAAAAAATCGATTCATTTATTGAGTTTCTAAGAAATAATTCCAATTCCTTGAGAAAGATGGATACACTCGCGGTTTTACACCAGGCGTATCGGATTTGCGGAGCACTTCCCAAAGAGGTTCAGTACTATATCGCCGATAAACTTGATGTAAGCATATCGGAGATTGAACAGATAATAAGCTTTTATGAATATTTCTCTAAAGCAACTCGCTCAGAGAACATAGTTTATCAGGAGACCCGGTCTTTTTAGGCCATGGGGATCCTTTTTTTTCCCATCCACTAAACACTCATATCTCATTTTTTTTACCAAAAAGCTGATTATATTCTTATTTGTTTTCCTGATTTTTTATCACTGAAAACCTGAAGGTAAGCAATCTTCCTGGGCACCAGCCCATTCTCAGATAAGAAATACTCTATCTATTATTTTCCACCAGGCAGTAACTGGTTGTGTGGCAGTGCGGACTAGTCCTATAATTTGTCCCCCGCCTTTTTTATGTAGTTTATTCTAAATGAAAAGACTTCTCCACGAAGATTCGTTGAAGTGACTGTCAACGAGAGCTTATCGGAAAAAACCAACAGATTTGCCTTATCGGGCTTTAATTAAGTCCCTATCTAATGGACAATTTGGGTTAAATTCTAAATGATAACGGGCCAGATCACCTGTGGCTTTTTGTAAATGATTAAAACACCTCTTGCCGTCCATTATTGATAACCATTGTCAGATTCACCATCAGATATCTGCACCATACCGGTCGCACCGCATAAAAAAAGGACTCCCTTCTAAAAAGGAGTCCTTAAAAATAGAACCAAACTAATAAGTTATCGCTCTTAACTACCGCAAAATCGAGACCATCTTAGTTACTGAACCATTTGCTGAAGTCAACCGTAGCACTGCGAACAGGGAGCCGACATTTCTACCCTCAATAGTCTTCCCGCTCCAGTTGAATGAATGGTTACCTGCAGAAACCTGCTGATCCATGATTGTTCCGATTTTTGCCCCATTAATACCAAACAATTCAATCTTGACCGGTCCGGCAACGTCAACTGAATAGTACATCGGCACACCTGCAGACAACCGTGTACTGATAAATGAAAGGGGAACCACTGCGTTAAGCTCTTTGGCATTTGCAACTGAAACCGGTTTTTTGGATACCTGGATTTTTATTCCTGATGGACCGATCTCGATTGGAGTAGCCAGAGTCACCCTGATGTTCTTTTCTGGATCAGACCCTTCAACTTTGATAGTCGGGCTAGCAGCTCCTTTTATTCCAACATAAGGTGCATCGATACCGGTGTTGTTCTTTAATATCAATTCTTTGATTGTAACGGGTTTATCAAATTTTACCGTAATATCTTGTGTCACCCCTGTTGCCTCATCTTCGTTTTCATCATAGTCGAGAGTACCTAGTGCTTTGGGGTTCAGCAGTAATGCTTTGGTGATCTTACCTTTCATCTCTGTTGGAATTCGAGGTCGGATCCAGAGGCGTTTGTTGGCATTATCGATCATATAACCGCAAAACTGGAAATAGGAGTGCCAGACCAGTGGTGCAGTCATGTAACTGTCTTTATGAGTGTTGCCATCACCTTCCTGTAGAGATTGCCAGAAAACCATGTTGGGAACCTGTTTATAGTAATAATCATAGTCCAGTTTGTGAATATGTAACGCGTCATCTGGTCTGTTGAGTGCAATTTCAGAACCACCGTAGTGATCCACATTATAAAAAATCCATTCTCCAACTGCACGCACATTACCGCTTTTCTGTGTATTTCTTAATCTACCCACGGCTGTTGTTATAAAATCCGCATCCATTATCGGATCAAGGCAGAAATAGTTTGCCCATGAGTATCCTGCGACGTGCGACTCGGGAAAACGACCGCTTCCCGAAGTGGAGGCTCTGACAGCGAAATCACCTGAGTTACCATACTTTTGCTTGAAAGCCTTTTTTGCGGCTTCTGCATGTTCGGTAAATGTGGTTGCATCGGAAGTTTTCCCTAAAAATTTGGCTATTTCAGCAAATGCATAGAAAGTGGTGATTGTCAGACCGCCATTGTACTCAGGTGTCAAACTGCAGTTTCTGCCACCCTCGCCCTGACACCGATCATAAGTGCTGTGACTCTGGAGAGGAATTTTATCTGAACCACATTGTGAAAGAATGCGTTCCGCAGCTTTTTTCAGTGCCGGATAATTTTTCTCTAAAGAGTCTTTATCACCTGTGGCAAGCATGAGTTCGTAACCCTTGAAAATGAACATGCAGTTGAGATCTGCCCAGGAATCGGTATTCGGAAACCACCAGTAGTCAGCATGAGTCTTATCATCCCAGGCTTTAAGGTTCCGGTTATTATTTGTATTGCCGGCACTGAAATTCATCTTACCTTCATTGAAATCGTGATGAATCTGGCCGTTTGATTTTTGCTGTCTTGCCCAATACTGGAGTTCATGCCACTGTACGCTGGGCCAGTTAAACGTATAAAAAACCGCTGCATGCTGTCCCTGATCTATTGTACCGATAATACCATAGTTTCCTTCCCAGAACGCTGTGCGTCCATCCTTTGCACACACCGAATTGTGAATGAGTGGATAGGTATTGTTAAGCAGACGGTCTTTATACCAGTCAGGAAAGTTTGATGCCATTAATCGGGAAACAAATGAGGTTATACCATCTCTGACTGCATCGAATTTTGATAATCCGAATGTGGCAGCTTCCTTTGAATTGGTATAAAAATTGTGGTAATAGTAGCCTTCTGAACCATATTCGCGATACCAGGCCAGAACAAATTTGAAATGTACCTTTCCCCCTGCCGGGATATTACATTTAGCTGCAACAAGATTACCATCAGCATTGGCAAGTTTGCCGTCGCTGGAGAAAGAGCCTATGGCACCTGCAGTAAAAGTCGGTGATGATCCATCACAATCAACTGCCAGATACGCATTGTCGGGTGAACCGGCAAAACTGATTGCCTTATTTCCGGATTCAACCTTGCCACTGTTTGCTCCTCCAAGCAGCCCACCATTAGTGAATTCCATGGCAACTGCTGCTTCTTTCGCTTCGCTTCCGCTGTTTTCTGCAGTAATATCGAAAAACGCTAATGGCGAAGTAGCGAGCTGGTAATTCTCCTTCCCTTCTCCAGGAAGATAGGGACCAAAAGCATTCAAGGTAAATTTAATACCCTCAATTGTACCGAAATCTGCAATTTGCAATGGACATTTTGCATCTTCAGAAGCGGCTTTCAACTGTGTTTTGGCAGTTCCGTTTACGAAGAACGAAAATCCACTTGATGCGATCTGTTTTTCTTCAGAATTTCCGCTGGTACTTTTGGCGTGGTCAGCAGCCGCTGGTGGCAACTTGCCACTTACCCTGAATTTCTGGCCATCAAATTTAACATAACCGGTACCCATTCCACCTAAAGGAGTGCCACCGGTACCACTGAGCGCCCAGATACTTTGACAGAAAAATGCAGCAATAACACAAAAAGTCTGGATTACTTTGCAATTCATTGTTCCTCCTGATAATTTAAGAACACCTGCGAAAAAAAATTCGCACCCCAGAACATTATAATATTTAAGTAATATAGCCGCATTATTATGTAAAAACATCATTAATTTATTAAATGAAATTACACTGTTGATATAAAATTTTAACAGAGTATCCTCATTTTATACACAAATTGATCTTCTGCAGGCAGGCGGTTTGATCTTTAAATACTGAACCTGAAAACCACATCCGCACATGTGTTCCATGCCAATAGTATATAAACTTACCATTGGCAAAGCAGGAACTTTTCAGAACAAATTGGCAAGATTATCGGTTGGAGATATCAATGTAGCTGCGTCGCGGTTCGACGCATTTGTAAGCAGGTCGGATTACCTTGCCGTTATTCACCAGCTCTTCAATGCGATGAGCACACCAGCCGGCAATTCTGGCAATCGCAAAAAGTGGAGTAAATAATTCTTCTGGAATTCCAAGCATCTCATACACAAACCCGGAATAAAAATCTACATTGGCACTTACACCTTTATACATTTTTCTCTCACTGGCAATTACCTCTGGTGCCAACCGCTCGATCCGTGAAAGCAACTCAAACTCATCTTTTTTGCCCTTTGATTCGGCTAGCTTTTCCACATGTTCTTTGAATATGATGGCTCTGGGGTCGCTGACCGAATAAACAGCGTGCCCTATTCCGTAAATAAGACCTGCCTTGTCGAATGCCTGTCTGTTCAATAACTTTGACAGGTATTGAGCAATCTTTGTATCGCTTGTCCAATCTGTGATATTCTTTTTCATATCGCGGAGCATCTGAACCACTTTTATATTAGCACCACCATGTCGAGGGCCTTTAAGCGAACCAAGAGCTGCTGCAATAGCAGAATAAGTATCGGTGCCCGAAGATGTGACTACATGCGTTGTAAATGAAGAATTATTTCCCCCTCCATGCTCTGCGTGTAAAACCAGAGCCATATCCAGCAATTCCGCTTCAAGACGGGTGAATTTATTATCCGGTCGAAGCATATGAAGAATATTCTCGGCTGTACTTAGGGCAGGATCGGGAGAATGTATAATCAGGCTTTTATTGCCATGATAATGAGCATACGCCTGGTATCCGTAAACAGCCAGAAGCGGAAATCTTGCAATCAGTTGCAGGCTCTGCCGGAGAACATTTGGAATCGATGTATCATCAGGACAATCGTCATAGCAGTAAAGAAGCAAAACGCTGCGTGCAAGTACATTCATCATATCCTTGCTTGGTGCATTCAGAATAGTGTCCCGGATAAAATTATCAGGTAGCTTTCGGTATCCTGCCAGAATCTCTTCGAATTCCCGAAGCTGTTCTTTTTTTGGCAAATTTCCCAATAAAAGCAGATAACAGGTCTCTTCAAACCCAAAACGCCCATCTTTCTTGAATCCATCAATAAGGTCAGAAATATCTATACCCCTATAAAGCAACTTGCCCGGAACCGGTATCATCTCACCTTCATCGATAATATAGGAGTGCACCTCACCTATTCGGGTCAGTCCTGCCATTACTCCTCTGCCGCTAATGTCCCGAAGTCCTCTTTTTACTTCATACTTAGTGTATAACTCCGGGTTAACCTGATTGCATTCCCTTAGGATAGTGCCCCATTTTTTAATGATATCATTCTCCATAACGTATTGATTTGGTTCCGGTTTCATCTGATGTTGTTTTGTTTTTTCCTTTTACTGAATATTCTGCATCTCTTCTAAAAATGAACAATGTTCAATAATCATGCAATCGTATAATTTTAACCTCTGATTTTTCTTTTCTTTATTTTGCTTGCCTAGGGGAGGTGGTTTGAGGGAACGAATAGACCAACCTCTTTTTTTAAGCAATTATGCCAAAAAATCCCCCCAAACCAATCTATAAAGTTTCATCCTAAAGTAATAGCATAGTAAAATGTGAAAAGTAGGGAATCTGGGTCAGTCATAATTAGCAATAACAACGTAAGACCAGGACAATCTGGCTCAGGATTTTTTTGCTCCAGCGATTCCGTTTAATTGTTTCACAATGATTCGATTTTGGGTTCCCGTCCCCATTGGATCTGATCATTGCAATTCATCTGAAGTGGATGCTACCTACTCATCCATATACTCTATTTCTCCCTCTTTTTTCAACTGTCACCACTCCTTGGCTATCCTGGATATTTAAATTTCATAAAGGTTCGCATAATTACTCAGCCAGCTGATCACGAAATAGAGCTTTAATGATTCATTTTACCAGATATAAGGAATTAACCTATATTTGACATTTTTACAATATTCAGAGTATCCTGTTAACTCTCTCTTTAAAGTGGTATCCTCATAATAAGTCCTGATAAAAATCAATAGAGCCATAATTAACACAGGAATAAATGCAAGAACCGATCCTAATGCCAGAGGCAAAGAAATTGAACCCAAAAGCATCCCAATGTAACCGGGGTGACGCACGATTTTATAGGGACCAGTATTAATCACTCTATGATTTTTATTTTTCTGTATTCTTACCATACCTTCAAAGAAAGGATTGTGAAGCATTGGCCATATAGAAAATATTGCCGAAAATAGATAAAGGATGATACCTATATACAAATAGAAAAAAGGCTGCTCTTCAGTGACATTAAATCTTTTATCAATCCCAGCAACGAGTGGAGTAATTACAATCGCAAATAAGAAGTAGGCAAGAATAATAATCTTGTCCAATTGTTTGTTTCCCTCTTGCATTTTACCTCTATCATTCAAAAGCTTTGGCGATTTTTTCAGGAGTATCATCCCTATAATCAGCCCGCCAATAGCGTATATGCCCATATAGATCCATGCTCTCAAATGGGTAATTCCACCTGCAGAGATAAAAAACACGAGCCCTGTAACAATTATCCAATTAATTGGTGCTAGAAAGGTCTTTATCCCATGTTTTGTCAGTTTCTCATCCATAATTATCTCCCAGTCTGAAGGTATAATTACATTATTCTTCGAAATGAACCCAATCCTTGTCAGAGCGCTCTCCGGAAATCCCATATGCTGATAAATAGCAGTTTGACATTGTAAGAAAATATGGTTTTTCAGAGAAACTTTTTACAAGTTTAACAGAATATTCGACAGATTCGCTTCCTGAACTCAGGAATACACATTTTCCAGATTCTATGCCGGTGATCTCAAGTATTTTTTTTGCAGTTGAATTGACAACAGGGTTTTGATAACAATAACCTGAGTGAATCATTTTACTGCATTGTTCAGATAATAATTTAGTAATACGTGGATTAGAATGGCCAATAGAAGTACACCAGATGCCGGATTCGAGATCTAAATACCTTACCATCAGAATCAATCAGAATGCAATTTTCTGCTTTTATAATATTGGGGAATTTCAATTCATGTCCAAAGCTGTTCAATACATATTTCATATTATCCTCCGCGCAATTCTTGCTATACTTTCGGGCCAAATCATCTAATTTTAATCAAGTATTTCAGGCATGCCATCATTTCCTGATTTCATTGCGATTTTCGTCGAATAATCCAAATAAAATACTTTCTCCGCTTTTTGCTACTTTAATCCCTCCATACCTGGCTCTGGAATACATGCCCGCATCACCTTCCTGAAAAAAGAATGATTCTGAACCGATACTGACATCTCTATTGTGACAGAAATACCGGATCATCATTTCGTCTTCATTTACAGGTTCTTTATTCTTTTGGAAACGAATGCTCCTGGCCACATTGAAACTATCAGTCTTAAAGACAATATACCCACGAGAAGGTATCTTGTCCCTTTTTTCTACTCTTGTTATTCTATAGTTAAGAGTCATGTAATCACCTTGCATAATTGACCTGGGATCTGCAGGTGCCAATTCAAAAAGAACTGTTTTGCCTTTTTTGAGTAACATCTCTCTGCTTACTACAGAAAAGCCAACAGAAACGAACACTACGATTACAGAAATACCTATTATTAATCTTTTAAATTTCATGTAATTGCCATTTCTTCTTTATTTCTGCCAATGCAAGGTGAATTCCTAAAAACATGGCACCTGTTGACATTAAAATGATCGATTTGATCAGAAGAGTTTGCTGCAAAGAATAATAAAATGAGATAACATAAATTGCCAGAAACAAGATCCCCAGGGTGAATAGTGTACGATTACTTCTTTCGAATCCAAGCACAATCACCGTCAAAGAGGCAATAATTCCAGGGGCTTGAGCAGTTGGAGACAATATGATTGCAATCACGCCAACTGTCAGCCAAAAAGCGTGCCTGCCAATCCTCAGGTTCTGACAAAGGGATTTGTATAACAGAAAGGTTAATGACAAAAATGAAATCAGGGAGGCAATATACCAATGGGAAATGTTTACTTCAAAAAACCGGTTATTTATAGAAAGAACCAATATCAGCAATAACCCTAAAACCAGGCCATAAGCAGTAGGAATATAAAAATACGGATGTTTTTTAAGCCGAATCTGAAGTGGTATTTCATTAGTCCAAATAAGCACAGATGCAACACTCAAGGCACCGATCAGAAAATGGGTAACCTCAAAAAGTGGACTGTTCCAGACAATTCCAAGTAAACAGGCAGGAAACAGGATTACAGATATGAACTTTTGAGTGTAACTTTGAGCTAAAAGATAAATTGTCATTTGCACGATTATTCCAACATAGCACACCGGTTTTAATCCATCCATCTTAGACCCGATTCCTGTTCCAAGCAGTATCTGTCCAAGAACAGAGAATGAAAGGCTGGTAGAATCAAGGAGATGATTTTTCTTATTGGTATAAGACAGGATTATCCCGGTTAGAATGAAAATGCTTCCAAAAGTAATCATGGATTCTTTAGACTGCAGAGCCTGAGCTAATATAAGAGAACCTAAAAACAGCAAAGACCCAAACCACGCTCCCAGAATTGTAATGACCTTAATAAACCATGGTGCGTTGACCTCTGATCCAGCTTGTGCTAGCTTCGACTGAAGAAATCCTGAATACGCTCTATAATCATCTTCGTTAAGGTCAGACTCATCAAGAACGTTTTTTATTGATTTTGCTATTTTCATGTCTACGCTTTCCAGGCATTGTTGATTTTTATTAATAACACTGCTGAGGTTATTGTTAATCCTACAATTATAAAACCGCCGATAAAGAATATCGCGGCAGAGTTAAAATCACAGACCTTTAAGATACCTGTAAATACCATGGCTATTATGCACACAAAAGAGACTGCAATGGAAGACAGATCATATAGTTTTCGTGAATAGAAAAATATGATTCCAGCATAACTTATGAAAGCCAGCATAAGGCAAAGGATATGTCCAGGATCATTAAAATCAGTAACAATCCCGGTAATACCTGCGATAGTCATTGAGCAAACAACAGCGATACCCAATATCCTTGGTAACCATCTGGATTCAAACCAGGGATTATTTCTGGTACCAAAATATTCATAAATAAACAGTGCAATTGCATCTACAGCGAACAGAAATATAAAAACGTACGGGTCAATCCAATGCCGCATTATTTGTCCGCCAAATAATACTGTCGATATGTTTATAAGGACTATCCATAAAAACCAGAGTGGCTTGAAGTCTGCAACAAAAACAATTCCTGTGATAAGAATTGCCCAATTCAGAAAAAGATCGTATGCATTTGCTCCTGTCTGATATATCTGGCCAAAAACTGCAAGAAGACATCCCGTAAACAAGGCAACTGCCAGCATAGAGAGCTTCACATGAAACTTCTGCATATCAGATAGCAATGCGAATATTGCTGGAATAAGTATCAGGCTTCCGACAATTGATAGCTTCGCAAATTTATGAAGTTCTCGCCAGTTATAAGCGAAAAAGAATATCACACCAGAAACCAGGAATAACAGACCAAGCGATAATGCAAATTTGGATGAGAAGGAGATCCAGGATTTCATATCGGGCTTAAAACCTGCCCTTGAATAAAAACCAGAAAGCACCTCTGCTGACATTGTTTCCATCTGGGCCAGAAGATAGATGATTTTTCTGGAAAATTTCTCATTTTCGATTCTGTCAGACATTCTTTTCAATGCTCTTTTCTCTTATTGTAAATGAAATTCAATGCCGGTTACTTACTGTTTTCATCCATTAGGAAACATCTGCCGGAAACGAACTGCCTGATTCAGAGAATTTCCTCCTGCATACCAGGCATTTTGCTGCGGGAAGAAATCTATGGCAGCAACACTAAAACAGGCTACTTTCATTTTAAATCCTTTTCGTGAT
>Ga0209723_1000355_pt1 | contig 88225 bp, 55 predicted proteins | sample BiotimSIPDNA_2_FD_185750 | JGI IMG/M metagenome (GOLD analysis project Ga0209723, IMG submission 185750) | Anaerobic biogas reactor microbial communites from Washington, USA - Biogas_R2 time_0 SIP DNA (SPAdes) (version 2) | ecosystem: Engineered > Bioreactor > Anaerobic > Unclassified | place... | reverse complement strand
AATCCGAAAAAAATCACCGCCCGCCCAGGAAACGCGGTGAACAACGATGCCTTTGCGGGTAAGTCATTCTCGGGACGCTTCCTAACCCCTTGGCAGACAAGCCGGTTGCGAACAGCGCATTCGGCTCAAGATAAGGACGCTTTGCACGCAAAAATCGCCAACGTCTGTTACCCTGGAGACTGTCTGATGAAATGGAATTTGGGTTGCTTGCTGGTCCTGACGCTGGGAACCTCCGCCACGGCTTGGGCAGGCGACTGGCCGACGTATTTGGGCAATTACGAGCGGACAGGAGCGACCGCGGACCAGCCAACGTTGCCGCTGCAGCAGGCCTGGGTTTTCTCATCAACAGCCGCCCCGCGGCGGACGTGGACGGAGGCGGTGGGACGGATCATCGAGGGCAAGGAGATCGGCGACCGGGTGCGATTTGACGACGCGCTGCAGGTGGCGGCGGTCGGGCCGCGCGTGGTCTTCGGCTCGTCCGTCGATCATCAGGTCCGCTGTCTGGACCTGCAAACGGGCAAGGAGATCTGGCAGTTCTTTACGGACGCGCCGGTCCGCTTGGCGCCCAGCGTCGCGGCGGGCCGGGTGTACGTCGGGTCCGACGATGGTTGCACGTACTGCTTGGACGCCGAGTCCGGAAACCTGGTTTGGAAACAGCGACTGGGACCGGCCGACGAATGGTTCCTGGCCCGCGGGGAGATGATTTCCCGCTGGCCCGTGCGGACCGGCGTGCTGGTCGATGAAGGCCTGGCCTATTTCGGTGCGGGCATTTTTCCACATGAGAACGTCTACCTGGGCGCCGTCCGCTGTGCGGACGGGACGGTCGTGTGGCGGAACGACAACATCAGCCACCTGGACGCGGGCCGGAACGATCTGTCGCCGCAAGGCTATCTGCTGGCGACGGCCGACACGCTGTACGTTCCGTCCGGCCGTTCGCGTCCCAAGTCTTTCAGCCGGGCTACCGGCCAGTTGCTGAGCGGCGGGGCCGCGTCCTTGAGTCTGGCCAACACGGCCATCGCCGGGACGGACGCCTTGATCGCCGACGGGCGGCTGCAGGCGTATTCACTGAACACGCACCTGGTCGTCGTGGACGATGCGTACTACGTGACGGCCGGCCGCGAACTGCTGCGGACCAAACGCAAGGAATTCACCGCAGCGTGCAACGAGCGGGTCCGGATTGCGAACGAGCTGCGCGATCTGAACCGCAAACTGCCGGGCGCCGGCGACCAGGCCGCGGGCATGCGCCAGCGCATGACGGAACTGCGGGCGCGCGTCAAGGAAATCGTGGATGCCGGCGTGGTCTGGCGAAGACCGTGTGCGGCGGATGCCAGCTTGATCGTCGCCGGCGGCCTCGTGTTCACGGGCGGGCAAGGGAACGTGCTTGCCTTCGAGACGGCAGCGGGCCAGGAAGTCTGGAAGGCCGACGTGGAGGGGCAGGCTCGAGGCCTGGCGGTCGCGTCGGGCAGACTGCTGGTCAGCACCACGGCGGGCAAAATCTACGGTTTTGCCAGCCCTTCCGCTCCCGCGGCAGCGCCGGCCCCCACGGCCGGTGCGTCGGAGGCGGAGGCCCCGTTCCCGGCGGACCAGTGGACGGCAGTGTACGAGCGTGCCGCCGAGGAAATCCTGCGGACGACGGGAGTGAAGCGCGGCTACTGCCTGGTCGCGGGCAACGAACGGGGACGGCTCGCGCTGGAGTTGGCACGCCGCAGCGAACTGAAGATTTTCGCGGTGGAACCGGACGAGACGAAGGTCCGGGAATCCCGCCGCGCCCTGGCGGCGGCGGGCCTGTACGGCCATCGCATCACCGTGCATCACGCGGATCTGAACGCGATTCCTTACTCGAACTACTTCGCCAACCTGATCGTCTCGGACAGCCTGCTGGTGACGGGCCGGATTCCGGGCGATCCGGAAAAACTGGCCCGGCACGTCAAGCCGGCCGGCGGCGTCATCGTCCTCGGCCGCCCCGCCGGCGCGGCGGGGGCGGCGTTGTCCGAGGCGGACGCCAAGGCTTGGCTGGGGCGGATGCCGATCTCCGATCAGAGCGTCATCCGGACCGACGGACCGTGGACCATGTTGACGCGCGGCATGTTGCCAAACGCCGGCAAGTGGACGCACCAGTATGGTGAGCCGGGCAACACGGCCAACAGCGGCGACACCCTGGTCAAGGGCGGCCTGGGCGTGCTGTGGTACGGCGACCCGGGACCGGACCTGATGGTCAACCGTCATTTGGGCGCCGTGGGGCCGCTGGTCGTCAACGGGCGAATGTTCGTGCAAGGCGAAGACAGCCTGATGGCCTACGATACGTTCAACGGTCAGCTGCTGTGGAAGGTGGAGAACCGGGAGTCGATCCGCACGGGAGTCTACCAGAACCGGACTCCCGGCAACCTGGCGGCCACCGACGAGCGCGTGTTTCACATGGCCCGCAGCAAGGTCTACGAGCACGACGCCGCCACGGGGGAAGTAAAACGCGTTCACTCGCTGCCCGAATCCGTCGATTCCAAGACGCACGAGTGGGGCTACGTCGCGGTCCGCGACGGGCTGCTGTTCGGCACGGCCACCACGCGTCCCGAACTGATCCAATTGAATCTCCGCAGGCGGGGCGATCCGGGCCAGGCGGCCACCGACGCCATCTTTGCGATCGACGCGGCCAGCGGCAAGCACGTGTGGACGTACCAGGGCCAAAGCATCGATTTCCAGACCATCGCCCTGGGACCGGGGCGAGTGTTCTTCATCGACAGTTCGGTGACGAGCGAACAGCGGGAGGCGATCCTGCGTCAGGACAAGAGCGATTTGGAACGCCTGGAAGGGGCCGCGCGCCAGAACGCCGAAGACCGCCTGAAAGCGCTTGACGTGCGTCTGGCCGTCGCCCTGGACGCGGCCACGGGCCAGCAGCAGTGGGCGACGCCGGTCGACGTCACCGACTGCAGCGAGATCGGCATCGGCGGCGGCAAGCTCATGATGATGTACCACGACGGCGTGCTGATCCTGTGCGGCGCCAACGCCAACGGGCATTTCTGGAAGCAGTTCGTCGCCGGCGACTTCTCACGCCGCCGGCTGGTGGCCCTGTATGCCCAGGACGGGTACAAGATGTGGGCCAAGGACGCCAACTACCGGCACCGGCCGCTCATCATCGGCGACCGGCTGATCGCCGAGCCGTGGGCTTTCGACTTGAAATCGGGCGCGCAGAAGACGCGCGAGCATCCGCTGACGGGAGCGGCCGTGCCGTGGACCTTCATGCGGCCGGGGCACCATTGCGGGGCGACTTCGGCGTGCGACAACATGTTGTTCTTCCGCAGTTTCCACACGGCGTTCTTTGATTTGGCCAGCGATGCCGGCACGCGGCACTTTGCCGGGCATCGGCCCGGCTGTTGGATCAACGCCATTCCCGCCAGCGGGCTGGTCGTGATTCCGGAAGCCAGCGCCGGCTGTGTCTGCATGTTCTCGATCGCCTCGACGATCGTCATGGAACCGCGGGAGCCGCGTCGCCCGTGGACGTTGTACAGCGGCGTGGGGGCCACGACGCCGGTGAAACAGATGTCGCTGAACTTCGGAGCGCCGGGCGACCGGCGCGACAAGCAGGGCCAGCTGTGGTTGGCCTATCCGCGTCCCGTGCCGAACCCGTCGCTGGAGACGAGTCTCGATCTGAAGCTGCAGTTCGAGGCGGAGTTTCTGCCTGGGGGCGGTTTCTTTACCAGCGATGGCGACGCCTCGGAACGTCGGGCGCCGGAACAGGCCTGGATCGCCGCGTCCGGGGCCCGCGGGCTGAAACGCCTGGCGATTCCGCTGCGGGGGGCCGGCGATGGTCCGGGCGCGTACACCCTGCGGCTCGTCTTTGCCGCGGCGGCGGGCGAGCCAGCCGGCCAGCGCGTGTGCGACGTCCGCGTGCAGGGTGAGCTGGCCTGCCCGAACGTGGACGCGGCGGTGCCGTCCGAGGACGCTGCGGGCTTCGTCGTGCGGGAAGTGAAACACGTTCCCGTCACGGACCATCTGGTGATCGAATTCAGCTCGCCCCAGGCCGCGCCGACGCCGCAGCAGATACCGGTTCTGTGCGGCCTGGAAGTGGAACGCTCCGTACCTTGATGCGGGCTCGCGCCCACAACCCTGCCATTCCCCGCAACTCTGCCATTCAAAGAGAGGGTATCCTCATGCGTCTTGCCGCCTGGCTGTGCTCGCTGTTTGCGTTGCTGGTCGCTGCCGAAGGGGCCGACGAGGTCGTCGGCAAGCGGCCCTATGAGATGGACTGGGCCAACCGGGTCCAGGACGATCATCCGCCGCTGGTGGACTTCGAGAACCTGGACGGCTGGACGGTCCAGACGACCCACTCCGTCGCCAGCCTCGTGCGGACGCGGGAGCAGCAGTTGTGGGACAAGTACGTCGCCAGGTTCACCTACCGCGCCACCGGCTCCGCCCCGGCCTATCTGATCGCACCGCCGAAGCCGCTGAAGATCGACCAGCCGTTTGACGCCGTGAGCCTGTGGGTGTACGGCAACAACTGGTCGTACGCCCCGAACCCCAACACGCCGATGGTGTCGATCACGGCAAAGTTCGTGGACGTCCGCGGCCGCGAGGTGAACGTGCCGCTGACCACCGTGACGTGGAAAGAGTGGCACCTGTGCAGCCGGCGGTTGACTGCCGAACAGATCGCGATGGTCCAGGACGGCGCGACGTTTGTGGGGTTGCAGATCGGCAACGGGCGGAACAAGGAAGACCGCGTGCTGTTCTTCGACAACCTGGCGGTCTTCACCGAGCAGTTCCCGCCGCTGACCTTCGAGCCGCGGCCGGAACGCGGGATCGCCCTGTTTCCCGGCCAGGGCTGCGGGACGAACACCGGCCCCGGCAAGCTGCCGTTCCCGAACCGGCCGGAGACGATCCTGCCCGATAACCTGGTCTCGGAGTTCAAGACCGGCGTGGCGCAGCAGGGGACCGCGTTCGTCTTCACCTACGCGGGCAGCGACGGAACGCTCACTTACTCGCTGACGCCCAGCACGGGGACGTGGTCGGACGTGACGGCGCGTTGGGGCCGGGGCCCGGCGATCCGGCCGTTGGTGGACGGCGGCGTGTGGCTCGCCGTCGACGGCAAAGCGGTCGCGCCGGACAAGATCGAATCGCTGGGCACGAAGCAGGAAGGCCAGACGGTGGTCTGCAGGTGGAAGGCCAGCGCGGCGGGCGTTTCGGCCGAGGTCGCGTACTCGTTCCGCCTGTGGAACAAGTCGCTGGTGATCGACACGGCCGCGCTGGGAGGGAACGTGGCCGAGGTCCGATACGGCCACGCGGAGGGACTGGACCAGCCGCGGCTGGTGACCAATCCCTTCTATCACTACGGCTACCCGGCGACCGATCGGCCGGCGGTCGCGGTCAGCGGCACGGCGGACCAACCGCTGTTCCTGACCGGCAACACCGACTGGTATCTGTCGAATGCTTCCGTTCCTTTTTCGGTCCAAGCGGTCCAGGAAGGCCGGACGAGTTATCAGGGGGGCGTGCGGTACATTCCCAAGACCGACGGGAAACGCAACGACTGTTTCGAGCGGTTCTTCGTCACACTGTCTCCGCGGTACGAGGAAATGCTGCCCACGCTGCCCAATCCCAAGTCGCCGCACATGCACGTCGCCGGGACGCACGTTTGGCGGGCGCACGGAGCGGGCAATCGCGAGAGCGACGCGGCGCACTGGACCAACATCTGGCGGCACGGGATGCGGGAGTGCGTGATCACGGACCACGAGACCGGTTGGCGCGACGGCGGCGAGAGCTTCACGTTTCGCACCCGGCCCGCGCCGGGCAAAGGCGGGGACCAGGGCCAGTACGACTACGCCCGCCTGATGCAGGACAAGCTGGGCTTCGTCTACGGCCCGTACAACAACTTCACCGATTTCGCGCCGGTCAACGAGTACTGGAGCTTCGACCTGATCAGCCGCACGCCGGAAAACCAGTTGCAGGGCGCGTGGATGCGGTGTTATGCGCCCAAGCCGGCGCGGGCCGTCGAATATTGTGCCAGGCTGGCGCCGATCATCCAGGAAAAATTCCGCTTCAGCACCGCGTACTGCGACGTCCATACGGCCGTCGCCCCGTGGACCCGCGTGGATTACGACCACCGCGTGCCCGGCGCGGGGACCTTCGCCGCCACGTTCTACAGCTATGGCGAGATCATGCTGCACCAGAAGAACGCCTGGAAAGGCCCGGTCTATTCCGAGGGCAACCACCATTTCTATTACAGCGGTTTGACGGACGGCAACTACGCCCAGGACCGCGGCTATGACATCCCCAACAACCCTTGGCTGGTGGACCTCGATCTGCGGAAGATGCACGACCTGAACTGCAACTTCGGCATGGGCGCCGAAAGCATGTTCTACGGCAAAAAGACAGGGCCGGAGCCGGGCCCGGACGGCGCGGACGCCTATACCGACCGCTTCCTGGCGGCCACGGTCGCCTTCGGGCATCCTGGCTTCCTGTGCAGCGGCGGCCTGGACAAATCGCTCCGCGGATACTACCTGATCCAGCAACTGGCGGCCAGCTATACGCTCTCGCCGGTACAGCGGATCCGCTACTTGGACGAGGCGGGCAGGCTGCTTGAAACGTCTGCCGCGGTGGCCTCGGGCGCTTTCCGGCGGAACCAGATTGTGACGGAGTACGCCAATGGCACCGTGACGATGGTCAACGGGAACAAGACCGAGCGGCTGAAGTTCGAAGGCCTGGATCTGCCGCCCAACGGCTACAGCGGTTGGACGCGGGACCGATCGCTGTTCGTCGCCAGTACGGACTCCGGCCCCGGCACGCCGCGCTACGACTACTGCGTCTCGCCCGCGTATGTCTACATCGACGGCCGAGGGCACTTCGTGCGTCGGGAACAGGCGGCCTCGGACGGCATCGGCATCTGCCGCACCGCCGGGCCCGGCCAGTGGGAAATCATTCCCTATCAGGGAGCGGATTGCGGGTTCAAGCTGCCCCCGGCCAAGGCTGTCGCGCTGAACAAGAGCGGCGACGAGATCGGGCCGGCCGAGCTGCGCGTGGCGCGGGGACTGACCTATGTGACGCCCGTCAAAGACGCTTTCAGCTACCTGGTGACCGAGGTCCCCGGCCAGTCCCAGGCCCCGCAGCCGAATCCTCGCGATCGGGTCATTGCCGGCGAGACCGTTTCGGTGACGATCCGGCAACCGCACACGGTCACGATTCCGGCGGACGCCAAACCGGGCCAGCGGATCTGGCAGCAGTTGGACGGCCAATGGTTCGACTTTACCGTCGTGCCGCTGGCCGACGTCCGGGCAACGCTCGCGGGGAACCTGCTGACCCTGCGCGTGAGCAGCAATCTGGCCCAGCAGGAAAAGTACCGGATCGAGGTGCTCGGCCAAAGCAAGGAAGCGGCGCTGATGCCGCGTCAGCCGGCGGACGTCGTCTTCGACTTGGGGCCGCCGGCCGAAGAAGGCGCCGAACTGCTGGCGGTCAAGCTTGCGGCAGGCAAACTCATCCACCAGGTCGAATACGGGCTGCGGACGGTCAGCGCGCCGTTGACGCTGGCGCCGCTGGCGGCGGAGTTCGCCACGGGGACGTGCCTGCGCGGCGGGCAGGAGACCTCCGACTTTGGCGAAACACGCGGCCACGTCGTCACGCGGTCCGTCACTTGCGGGGAAGTTTCCCGGGACGCCGTCTTCATGCACCCGCCCTATCACGGCGGCGTCGGCTACAGTTTCGCGAGGTACGACGCGGTCGCGCTGCCGAAGGACCAGAAAGCCGCTTTTCGCGCGGTGGTGGGCAAGTCCGACGGCAGCGACTTGGGCGACGGGATCCTGTACCGGCTGGCCGTGGTCGACGAGCGCGGGGCCAAGACCGTCGTCGCCGAGAAGACCGTCCTGCGGCACGCCTGGCTGCCGATCGAGGCCGACTTGTCGCCCTGGGCCGGGCAGCAGGTGCGGCTCCAGTTGATCTCCGACGTCGGGAGCCAAGACAACAGTTCCGGCGACTGGGCCTGCTGGGCCGAGATGCGGGTCGAGAGCCTGCAACCGGTGCTGCAGCGTTCGCTGGAGCCCGACGGGCCCGCGTATCGGCGCGAGCCGCCGCCGCTGCCGTTGCCGGGGGCAAGCGCGGCCGACCTGCGGCGGGCCACAAGCGGCAAGCTGCACTACGACGGCAACGGGTTCTCCGGCAGCGGCGAGTACGGCTGCTACGCGGTGCTCAACGGCGTGAACATGGGTTTCATGACCTCCGCGGGCGGCGACGAGAGCAAGGGGATCTGGGCCACCGACGTGACGATGCCGTTGACGCCGCAGGCCGTCGCGACGCTCGCACGGCACAACACGCTCGCCGTCTTCAACCCGCACGGAGACTACTTCAAGATCCGGCGGTTCTGGCTCGAACTGGAGTTGGCCGACGGCCGGAAGATCTCCAGCGACGTCGCCGCCGCGACCTTTACTCAGCCGCCGTCCTGGCCCCACGCCGAGGGCGTGCTCGTGCCGCACGGCCAGGACATCACGGTGGACCTGTGGTTCCAGACACAGCGGTAGCAACGGACGCCAAAATAATTTCCCCCGTTCCGGCGAAACCTGGCGGCAAGCCAAAGCACTCGTTGACTCGCAAGCTGAGGTCCGCAGCAACTTTGCGGGGGCAGCCCCCTCTTCGCCACCACGCTGCGCGCCAGCGTGGAGCGGTGTTCAAGACCAGAGATGTCCGCGAAATCGGCTTCTTCGCCACCACGCTGCTCGCCAGCGTGGAGCGGTGTTCAAGACCAGAGATGTCCGCGATGACATCGGCTGTCGTAGGGCGGCACGGCGGCTGGTGCTGAACAGGGCACCACGCTGGCGAGCAGCGTGGGGGCAAAAATGCGGGAAGTCATTTCGGCCACCGTTGCTAACGGCCGCCGGTTGCCGCCCGACAGCGGCAAGCCGTGGGACCCTGGCCCTCGTCGCCCCCAAATGCTAGACTGCCGACGTTCCTCAATCTGTGCCCCAGGAGGCGGCAGCGATGGCTCGATACGAATGTTCTGTGTGCGGGTACGTGTACGACGAAGACCAGGAAGAGGCTCCTTGGGACGCCCTGCCCGCTGACTGGGTTTGTCCCACTTGCGGCGCTGGCCGGGAAGACTTCACCGTCGTCGCGGCAGCACCGGTCAGCGGACCCGACGCTGAACCCGACGCCGAACCGGCTGCCGAGCCCGCCGCTGCGCGGGAAGCCGGTTCCCGGCCGCGCGCTGCGGGTGCGCCGGCGGCCAAGAACACGGCCGTGGAACCGACCGTGGAGTTGATCCATGCGTTGGCCCAGGAGGGGCTCGACCGGGTCGGCCATCACGGTCCGATGGGCGCGATGGGCGTGCCGCGGCCCACGCTTCCTCAGTGGGACGATATCCAGATTCTGCCGGCTCAGTTGGCCCGCAAGCCGCTGGCCGAAGACGTGGCGGTAGGGACCGAACTGGTGATCGGCCCCAACGCCCGCAAGCCCTTGCGGCTGGCGATTCCGATCTTCGTCTCGGACATGAGTTTTGGGGCGTTATCCGAAGAGGCCAAGACGGCCTTGGCCAAGGGCGCGCAGCAGGCCGGCACGGGAATCGCCTCGGGCGAAGGCGGGATGCTGCCGGAAGAAAACGCCGCCAACTCGCGGTACTTCTTCGAATTGGGCTCGGCCAAGTTCGGCTATACCGAAGACCTGCTCCCGCGCATCCAGGCGTTTCACTTCAAGGCCGGCCAGGCGGCCAAGACCGGGACGGGCGGCCATCTGCCGGGCGACAAGGTGCGGGGCAAGATCGCCGTCATCCGCAACCTGGCGGAGGGCCAGCCCGCCGTTTCGCCGCCTGCGTTCACCGATCTGACTGCCCCGGACGACTTCCGCCGGTTCGCCGACCGCGTGCGGGAACTGACGGGCGGCATCCCGATCGGGATGAAGATGTCGGCCCAGCACATCGAAGACGACATCGACTTTGCCCTGCAGGCGGGCGTGGACTATCTCATCCTCGACGGCCGCGGCGGCGGCACCGGCGCAGCGCCGCTGATCTTTCGGGACAACATTTCCGTGCCGACGATCCCGGCGCTGGCGCGGGCTCGCCGTCACCTCGACCGGCTGGGACGCTCGGACGTCACGCTGATCATCACCGGCGGCCTGCGGACCCCGGCCGACTTTGTCAAAGCCTTGTGCCTGGGAGCCGACGGGATCGCCGTCGCCAACGCCGCGATCCAGGCCATCGGCTGCGTGGCGGCGAGGATCTGCAATACCAACAACTGCCCGGCGGGGATCGCCACTCAAAAGGAAGAACTGCGGGCGCGGCTCGATATCGACGAAGCGTCCGCCCGGCTGGCCCGGTTCCTGACCGCTTCCGTGGAACTGATGAAGGTCATGGCCCGCGCTTGCGGGCACACGCACTTGAGGCAGTTCAACGCGAACGACATCACGACCTGGAAACGGGACATGGCCGAACTGGCGGGAATCCCGTATGCCGGAGTCCGCGAGCCGTTGCCGCCGACCCCCGCGCCAGCTGCCACCGTTACTCACACTCAACCCAAGGAGAAGAACTCGATGTCGACCCAAGATAACCTGCAAGCCGCGTTTGCCGGGGAAAGCCAAGCCAACCGCAAGTACCTCGCTTTCGCCGCCAAGGCGGACGCCGAGGGGCGTCCCCAGATCGCCAAGCTGTTCCGTGCGGTGGCCGCGGCGGAGACCGTCCACGCCCACGCTCATCTCCGCGTCATGGGCGGCATCGGCGACACGAAGCAGAACCTGCGGGAGGCCCTCGAGGGCGAGCGGTACGAATTCACGGAAATGTACCCTGGGTTCATCCAGCAAGCCGAGGCCGAGGGGAACAAGGCGGCCCTTGTTTCGTTCCGCAACGCCAACGCGGTCGAACAGACCCACCACGGCCTGTACGGCGCAGCCCTGGAATCGCTCGAGGCCGGGCAGGATCTCGAACCGGCCGCCATCTACGTCTGCGAAATCTGCGGCCACACGCACGTGGGCGGCGCGCCCGACAAGTGCCCGGTGTGCGGAGCGCCGAAGGCGAAGTTCAAGGAAATCGCCTGATCCGCAGCGGGACCAGCGGGCTTTCTCACAGCGATCGCCGTAGCAAGCGGCGGCAAGTGACCGCCGTGCTGAGACAGATTCGCGCCGAGCCGCCGTCTGGAGCGGCGTGCTCGCCACGCGGCCGGTGCGCGCGAGCCGCGCCGCTCAGGGGAGGTCCTGACCGTAGACCTCGAACTCGACCAGCCCGTTGTCGCCCAGCGGAAAGGACTCCTGCAAGCCGCTCAGCCGGACCCACGCGGTCGCCTGTTTCGGGAATGCAAACTCCTGGGCCGCGGTCGTGTTCTGCAGGGAGATGGGAATCCGGTGCGCGTTGGAAAACTCCAACGTCGCACGGCTCCACGTCTTCTTCTGGTTCGGCAGCTTGCGCAGGTACAACACCACGCGACTGGCTTCCACCGTGCGGCCGAACTCGACTTTCAGCCACAAGTCCGTCCGCTTGTTCGGTCGCCAGTACGGAACGTCGGGGGCCTGTGCTGCCGAAGCCGTGGTTCCGTCGATGGCGTTCGCGGGCGAGAATTCCGGCCGGTACTGGAAGTGGCTGTTCGAGGTCACGTGCGGATAGGACCGCAGTTGGAACGTCGCGGCGGAAGGATTGAGCGCCAGATTGCGGACGTGGTTGCCCGCGACGTTCGAGCCGCCGCGTGCGTCCCTGCCGGCCGCCATGGCGTGAATGGGAACCGTGTGCGGCCAGTTGTGGTAAGCGTCGATGAACTGCCGCTGCGCCTCCAAGCCGCCCCAATCGAAACGGGGAAAGGCTGCGGCCGCCGTGTGGACGCCACGGGCCAGAAACTCCCGGTACCGGTCCAGATGGGCCACCTCGATTTCCGCGTGCCGCAGCCGTTTGGCCTCCTGGAACAGGTAGGCCGCGCGGCACTGATCGCGGTACGAATGGATGTAGGTGTGGGTGATCCGGTCCCATTTGTTGGCCTCCATGTACGAACCGCAGTAGGGCACGTTCAAGTCGATCCAGCAGGCGACGCGCTCCTTCTGTTGGCGCGTCAGTTTCACGCCGTAGTGCGACTCGTCCAGATACTGCATGAGCCGGCTCCGGGACGAGCCGTAGGCGTAGGGCGGGATCAGCGGCGGCTCGGCGACGGCCATCGGCAGCCAGTTGACCAGGTCGTTGACCTGTTCGTAGCACACGCGGCCGTAGTTCGTCAGGTGGACGTAGGATTCGCAGTAGTCGCGGCCCGGATTCATGTCTTTGCCGGTCTGCGGATAGACGTATTCGGCCGTTTTCGGACGGCTGGCGACGCCTTCCCAGGCTTCCTTCCAGCCATAGTCCTTCGTGTCGGCCAGCAGGCTCAGCGGCGCGTCCGCGCCGTCGGCTGTCTTCCGGCCCGTGTGGCAGTCCACGCAGTGGGCGTCCCAGATCGGCTGGATTTCGCGGAGGTAGCTGAAGCCTTGGGGCACGTCCATGCCCTGCGGCGCATTGACATTCAGATACTCAGAAGCACGCCGTTGCGAAGGGGACAGAAACCGGAGCTGCTCCTGCGAAGCGATTTCTCCCGGTTGATAGAACGGAACCGGGCGCTGCGGCGGACGTCGCAGTGCGCGGGCCGACGGCTGGGCGTCGGACAGCGTGTCGTGCTTGGCCTCGTGGCAGCCCAGGCAGGCGAAGGTCTCGCCGGGCAGGACCATCGTCCAGCTGCGCATGGTTTGCACGACGTAGCCTCGTTCGTCCAGAAGCTGGAAATACACGGCCCGGCGCGGCGGCACGGTGAAATAGGCGCTGCCGTCGGCCTCGACATCGACCGTGCCCAGCACGTGCTTGACGTCCCAGCTGCCGTTGCCGATGGCGATCGGCGTATGCACCTGCGAGCTGGGCTGGTTGTAGTCCACCCCGGCCGACATGGCGCGGTACGACAGCGCGACGATCCGCAGTTTCTTGACCGTGCCTTGGGGAATGCCTGCCAGGCCGGGGCCGAAATACACGTTCTCCACATAGAACGCGCCTTCGTTGCGCTCGAGGCTCCAGCCGTCGGGGCGGGGCGGCGGCGCGGGGCGGGCGATCCGCGGGACCAGTTGCCCGCAGGAGACGGCCGGGTCGAACGCCAACAACTCGCGGTCCCCGGCGCTGTTCATCCAGTAGATCCCAAAGGGAACCTTGTACGCGCCCCGCGGCGGACCGCCCTCCGGCAGGAAGGACACGAGATAGTTGTCTTCGTCGATGGGCAGCGGGTACTGGAACAACTCGCCCTGTTGGCCGAAGTAATCGTCCCGGTTGGGTTCAAAATGCCGCACCGGCGCGACGTACTCCAGGCCCTGATTCTCCTGGGTCCCCCGGTTCCGGTCCAGACGCATCAGCTTGCCGCTCTGGTCCGTGTGATGACCGGAACCGATCACCATGATGCGGGAGGAGCCCGGAATCGGCCGGCCGTGAATGATGGACCGCGGCGAGTACGAGTTGTTGCCGTAGTATTCGGTCTGGGCGGTGCCGTCGGCGTTCATCACGAACAGTTTATGCACCTTGCCGGACACGCGGTCGTTGTACTCCCAGCGCGTGTACAGAATCCGCCCGTCGTGCAGGACCTGCGGGTACAGCGTGTGCGCCTGGTCGAACCCCAGCCGCCGCAGGTAACGGCCTTCGCCGTCGCAACGGTACAGGTTCGTGACATCCGACGACCAGCACGGCACCGAGATGTCGCACCGCGTGGACGAGAAGACGAGGTCGCCCTCGGGCAGCCAGCAGGGCTCGAAATCCGCCGTGCCCGCACCGAACGTAATCTGCCGGACGCTGCGGTCCGCCCAGCGCATGACGTACAGATGGTAATCGTCCGCGTGCTCGCTGGCCCGCATCGCAAACGCGATCCGGGCGCCGTCGTAGGAAACCTGAGGGTCGCGAATGATCCCCCGGTCTTGTCGCAACAGCGTCTCCGTGGTCACCCGGCCTTCGGCGGAAATCGTGAGCAGGCACAATTCCGAGCCCATTTTCCAGTCGCCCAGGCGGTCCTTATAGACCGAATCCGACAAAAACGCGGTGGACGCAAACGACGGCTGATTGGCCAACTGACAGTGCTTGGCGTAGAGATACTGTCCCGCGAACTGCGAGACCCGCTGCAGCCGCTGTTTCCGCCGCACTTCGCACAGCTGGAAGTACAGTCGCTTCCAGGCCGGGTCGGCGCCGGCTGCGTTCGCTTCGGCCAGCGTCGCGAAGTGCTTCTCCCAGGTTTCCAACGCGGCCGGTTCCGCCTGACGCGCTTGCACCTCGTCCAGCACCTTGCGCACCAGCAGCCGTTCCAGTGCGTTCGACTCCGCGCTCGCAAAACAACCGGAAACATCCAGTCGCCGCGCGTCCTGGCGGAGCCAGTCCAGCTGCAGTCGCTCGAGCGGATACGCCGCCGCGCCGCGCTCGTCGCCGCAGGCCGGCGCCAGGGCCATCAGGAAGGCCCCCACACACAGGCTTTGTTGGATTGCAAACCGCATGATCTCTTGCCTCGTTTCTCTCCGTTCCGTTGGCAGGCCCTGGCGACAGAAATACCTTTCTGATGTTACCGGAGCGATTGGCGACATTCCAGGCGACAAGCCGACTCGAATCTCTCGATCCCCAAACGACTGGTCTGTAAGGGTTCTTGGCGGTCCTCGTCCGCTTGGTGTACCATGACCCCTGATGTTTCCCTTGAGTCCGGAGTGTTGCGCTATGCCTGACGATTTCCTGCCCGCCAAGGTCGAGCCCGCCGAGATCAACCCCGCCGAGATCGTGTCCGCCGATTGCAAGCCTGCCGGCTCGACAACGCGGCTGTCCGATCTGTCCGCCTCTCGCCGCACGTTCCTGGGGGCTTTGGGGCTCGTGCCGGGCAGCGGGCTGGTCCTGGCCGCGGGACCGGCCGACGCCGGGAACTTGCCCGTCCGGCAACTGGCGGCCGACGTGCTGGTCATCGGCGGCGGCACAGCGGGCACGATTGCCGCCATCCAGGCGGGGCGGTTGGGAGTCCGCACCGTGCTGGTCGAAGCCGGCAGTCAATTGGGCGGCACGATGACCACCGGCGGCGTCGACTTCCCCGGCCTGTTTTGGGCCTGGGGCCGGCAGATCATTGCCGGCATCGGCTGGGAACTGGTCCAGCAGGCGGCGGAGTTGAACGGCGACCCGTTGCCGGATTTCTCGCTGTCGGTGGGCGAGGCTCAGCACCGGCATCCGCGTTTCCAGGTCCGGCTGCGCGGCGGGCTGTACGCCGCGTTGGCCGAGGAGGCCTGCCTGGCGGCGGAGGTGGCCCTGCGATACTACGAATGCCCCGTCGCCGTCAAGCCGGACGGCGAGGGCTGGCTCGTGGAACTCGTGGGCAAGGGAACGCGGGCGGAGGTCCGCTGCCGCACCCTGATCGACTGCACCGGCAACGCCTCGGTCGTGGCCCTGGCCGGTCTGCCGCGACTCCGCGAGCAGGAGACTCAGCCGGGTTCGATCTTGTTCACCTTGACCCGGCCGACGACGGCGAATCCGACCGGCTCCCTGCCCCGTCAGCAATACGTGCTGGGCGCGGACCCTTCCACGTCGGAAACGCACACCGACGCAAACATCCGCGGCCGGCAGGCGTTCCTGAAGATGTTTCGGGCCCTGCGGAAACAACCCGGCAACGAGGAGCTGAAACTGGGCGATCTGCGCCCGGAAACGGCGGCGCGGGAAACCTATCGGATCGTTGGCGAAACGATCATCAGCCGGGAGGAATACGAATCCGGCAAGCGGTACCCGGACGCCGTGGCCTATGCTTACTATCCGGTCGACTTGCACACCCCTGGGGGCGTTCGGCCGCAGCACCTGAAGGAAGGCACCGTGCCGACCATTCCGCTCGGCGCTCTGGTGCCCCGCGGAAGCCGCAACCTGATGGTGGCGGGACGGTGCATTTCCAGCGACCGGTTGGCCAATTCGGCCCTTCGCGTCCAGGCTCCGTGCATGGCCATGGGCCAGGCCGCCGGCGCCGCCTGTGCCTTGGCGGTGCAACGGGGATCGACGCCCGCGGCAGTGCCGTTGGAGCGGCTTCGCCAGGTCCTGGCCAAACAGGGAGCCATCGTGCCTGCGGGAGCATGAGTGTTGCCCGTCCCGTCCCCAGCGGCTTTCCGGGGTTGACGCTTCTTTTGAGCCCCCCCTGCTCGGCACCGGAACCGACGACCTTGATTGCGACCTGAGTGAGGAGACAGATCATGAGTGCGACGAAGTCCGTGATCATGCTGCGAGGAACGTGGGCTGCGCTCCGCGCAGGACTGCCGCACGTCCGACTGACGACGCTGGCCATCGCGCTGCTGGCGGCGATCGGTCCCCTGGCGTTCGGTTTGGCCGCCGAGGCCGAGCGGGGCGACTGGCCGATGTGGCGGTACGATGCGGGGCACACGGCGGCTGCTCCGCACGAGTTGCCGCCGGCGCTGCGGCCGGCCTGGACGCGGCAGTATGCCCCGCGGGTTCCGGTCTGGGACGATCCGTTGAACCAGGACATGATGCCCTACGACTCGTTGTTCGAGCCGGTGGCGGCCCAGGGGCGGTTGTTCGTCGCGTTTAACGACCAGGACAAGGTCGTGGCCCTGGACGCGCGTTCGGGCGAGGAGCAATGGTGTTTCTACGCCGACGGACCCGTGCGGTTCTCGCCCGTCGTCTTCCGCGGCCACGTGTACTTCGCCAGCGACGACGGCCACTTGTACTGCGTCAGCGCCGCCGACGGCCGGCTGCAATGGCGGTTCCGCGGCGCTCCGTCGGATCAGCAGGTGCTCGGCAACCGCCGCGTGATTTCCGCCTGGCCCGCGCGCGGCGGCCCCGTCGAGCGCGACGGGATCATCTATTTTGCCGCCAGCATCTGGCCGTTCATGGGCACGTTCATCTACGCCCTGGACGCCGACAGCGGCGCCGTGCGCTGGGTGAACGATGCGACCAGCGCCGACTATGTCAAGCAGCCGCACGCGGCCCCGGCCTTCGCCGGCGTCGCTCCGCAAGGCCAGCTGGCCGCCACGGCGGAACTGCTGCTGGTGCCCGGCGGGCGGTCGCTCCCCGCGGCGTTTGACCGGCAGACGGGCCGCCTGCGGTACTTCAACTTTGGCAGCAAGGGCCAGGGCGGGTCGTTCGTGGCCGCGGACGAGTTGCGCGCGTTTGTCCACACGCGGGTCCGAGGCACGATGGCGCTGAATCTGGCCGACGGGAGCGACGGCAAATTATCGATCAACGAGCCGGTGCTCGCCGACGGTTTCGCGTACGCCGCCAACACGCCCGGCAAGAACAAGGATGGCACGCTGGCCCCGGCGGCCATCCAGGCCTTTGCCGCGGACAAACGGACGGTGTGGCAGGTCGAGGCCGACGGCAGCGGCGACCTGATCAAGGCGGGCCGGCGACTGTACGCGGCGGGAGCGGGCAAGATCGTGTCGATCGACCTGCCCAGCGCCGGCCAGGCGGCCCGCGTCGCCTGGTCGCTGGAGGTGGAAGGCCGCGTCGAGCGACTGCTGGCCGCCAGCGGAATGCTGTTCGCCGTGAGCCGCGAGGGCCGAATCATGGCCTTCGGCGCCGGCCAGAACGCCAACCCAAGCAGCGACGCAAGCAGCGTGACAAGCTGGACCGACACGCCGCGCCCGCTGGCGCCGCCTGCCGAAGCGGCGAACCGCGCGGAGCAACTGTTGCGGCAAACCGAGGCCCGCGAGGGCTATGCGCTTTGGCTCGGAGCCGAGGACGAGCCGTTGCTGGAGGCCGTCGTGGCGGCCAGCGAGCTGCACGTGGTGGCGGTCGATTCGGATGCCGACCGGGTCGCCCGGCTGCGGCGCCGGTTCGATGCCGCCGGACTGTACGGCCGCCGGGTGGCGATCCGAGTTGCCGATCCGCTCGCCTTCCGGCCGCCGCGCTACATGGCCAGCCTGATCGTCGTGGGGCCGTCGCTGGCCGAACGGTTGGCGAACCACGAGACGCTCGCCGCAGTGTACGAATCGCTGCGTCCCTACGGCGGCCGGCTGTGGATTCCGGCGGAAGACCCGCTGGCGACGGAACAAGGGCTGGCGCAGGCGGACTTGGCCAAGGCCCAACTGGCGCGGACCGAGCGGGCCGTTGTCGTGACCCGCGCGGGCCCGTTGCCCGGCGCCGCCGACTGGACGCACGCCTACGGGGACATCGCCAACACGGTCAAGTCCGATGACCAGCGCGTGCGGTTGCCGCTGGGCCTGCTGTGGTTCGGCGGCAATTCCAATCTGGACGTGCTGCCCCGTCACGGTCATGGTCCCAGCCCCCAGGTCACCGGCGGCCGGCTGTTCCTTCAAGGCATCAGCTGCCTGAGCGCTCGCGACGTCTACACGGGCCGCACGCTGTGGAAACGGGAATTTGAGGACCTGGGAACGCGGGACATCTACTTCGACGAGACCTACGCCGAAACGCCGCTGAGCACCGCCTACAACCAGGTTCACATTCCGGGCGCCAACGCGCGGGGAACCAACTACGTGGCCACGCCGGAGGGAGTGTACCTGGCGCTGGGCAGCCGCTGTCTGCTGTTGGCTGCGGCCAGCGGCGAAACGGTCCGCGAGTTCGAACTGCCGGAGGCAGACGGACAGCGGCCCCAGTGGGCGTTCATCGGCGTGTACGAGAACCTGCTGCTGGCGGGAACTGGCTTTGGAGACTATTCCCAGCGTCTGGGCTACGAATACAAGGCGGAAGGCAAGCGGGGCATTGCCTGGGCGCCGGACCACAACGGCAGCCTGGGCCTGACGGCCTTCGACCGGCACACCGGCCAAACGCTGTGGAACGTTGCGGCGGACGCGAGCTTCCTGCACAACGGCATCGTCGCCGGCAACGGCCGGATCTATTGCCTGGACCGGTTGCCGAAACGCGTCGAGGACCACCTGCGCCGCCGCGGCCGGGAGCCGCCTGCCCCGCGTCTGCTGGCGTTGGACGCCCGCAGCGGACAGCGGCTTTGGCAGCAGACGGAGAAAGTCTTTGGGACCTGGTTGGGGTATTCCGCGGCCCGCGACGTGCTGCTGGAAGCCGGCTCGGCCGCGGGCGACCGCAGCCCCGACGAAACCGGCAAAGGCCTGGCGACGTTCCGCGGAGCGGACGGACGGCGGTTGTGGGAGAAACCCGATTTGTCCTATGTCGGTCCCTGTATCCTGCACCACGACCTGATCATCACCAATGCGGGCAGCTACAAGGCGTCGCAAGGCGCGTTTCGCCTGCTGGACGGGACGCCGGCCACCATCCTGCACCCGTTGACCGAGGAGCCGGTGGCCTGGAACTTCGCCCGCACCTACGGCTGCAACACGTGCGTGGCCAGCGAGCACCTGCTGACGTTCCGCTCGGGAGCCGCCGGGTTTTACGATCTGAGCGGTCACAGCGGCACGGGCAATTTCGGCGGCTTCAAGTCCGGCTGCACGTCGAACCTGATCGTGGCCGACGGCGTGCTGAACGCTCCCGAATACACGCGGACTTGCACGTGCGCCTATCAGAACCAGACTTCGCTGGCGCTGATCCACATGCCGGAAGCCGAGATCTGGACCAACAGTCTGTACACGCTGGAACCGGGCGCGGGGACCCATGTTCGCCGGCTCGGCCTGAACTTCGGCGCCCCCGGCGACCGGCGTTCGGAGGACGGCGTGTTGTGGCTGGAGCATCCGGAGGTCGGCGGCGCGTCGCCCAAGATCCCGGTGCAGATCGAGGGGAAACTGAGTTGGTTCCGCCACCACAGCTCGAGGATTTCCGGAGCCGTCCCCGCCTGGGTCGCCGCCTCGGGCGTCGAGGGCCTGGAAAAACTCACCGTCGGGCTGGTCCCGCGCGAGGATCCGCAGCCGAAGTCGGCCGTGGCGCGAACGGTGGAAACCGCTGTCAAAGGCCTGTCGCAACTCGTCGCCAACCCGAAGAACGCACCGGCCGTCCCGTCCTCCAACCCGTCCCCGCCGGCAGCGCCATCCGAACACTTCACCGTCCGCCTGCACTTCGTCGAGCCGAACGTGGCGGTGCAGCCTGCGCAGCGGGTGTTTGGCGTCGTGATCCAGGGCCGGAACGTACTGGCGCGACTCGACCCGGTCGCCCAGGCTGGCGGTCCACTGCGGGCGATCGTGGCGAGTTTCTCCAACATCCCGATTGCCGACAGCTTGACCGTCGAGTTCCAGCCGCTTTCGTCCCAGCCGCCCCTGTTGTGCGGCCTGGAAATCCTCCCGGAATCATGAAATCTGCCAGCAACAAGGAGTCCCTCATGTCTGAAGCAGCAGCCACGCCGTCCCCCGCGCCACCTTCGAAAGAGGAACTGCAGCAGGCCATGAAAGCCTTCCGCAAGCGCCTGAAACTCATGCGGTTGGACGACGAGTCACGGCTGGGCTACGGCCCCATGTCCGGCGGCGGCAGGTCCGGCGTGGTCGCCATCCGGCCGCCCGACCAGTTTCCTCAGGAAGTCTGGGACGAGTTGGTCAAGCAGGGCAAGCTCAAGTACACGGGCCGCGGCCTGTACGAACTCGTCGGCTCGTAGCCCGCGACGTTCTGCCGTGTCGCGCGACGCGACGGCTTTCCTGGCCCGCTCTGGCTGCGGCATCTCACCGTGTCGACCGCCACCAGGCGTAGTGCTTGCCCTCCAACTCGACGTGCGTCGGAAAGGGGAAAAACAGCACGCCGTCGGCGTCGCCCAAATAGAATCCGGTTCGGATGCAGTGATAGGGAAAGGCTTGCGGGTGCAGCCGGTCGACCGTCTTGCTGTGCTTCTTGGGACTGCTTTGCAACTCCAGCAGGCACCCGCGCAGATGCCAGAACGGGTCCGGGTAGTACAGTTGATTGGGCTTGCCGTTTTCCGGGTCGTTGGCCATCTCGCCCAGGTCGAAATCGAGAAAGCAGATCCGGGGAACCTGCAGCGGCTTGTCCGGACGCGTGATGAACGCCGCGAATTCGTGGGGCGCCAACTTGCTGGCGATCAGCGGGTGGACGGGGCACAGTTCCTGGTACAGGTAGAAGCGATCTGCGAAATCGGGCAACGGCTTGGTCTGTTTCAATTCCAACGTCTTGCCGTGCGAAGTGGTCAGCCAGAGACTGTTGACGGCCGCCAGGGGCACTCGCTCCAGAACGCGGTAGATCGCCAGGTACAGCGAGTTCTTGGGCTTGCCGTCCGCGTGGGAAACACAGTTCTCGGCCGCGTAATCCAGGTCGAACTGATCGCTCTGGAAGCCTTCCAGAAGGTCGAAAAAGATCACCTGGCCATGCGCGCTCTTGCGCGTGCCGACGGCCATGTAGGCGCCAAACTCATCGGGAGGCAATTGCGACGCCACCAGCGACTCGGGCGTCATCGACAGGTACAGATAGGTACGCATGGCCCTGGTTCCTCCTTGCAGCCCGGCGACGTGACGAGCGAGAGGGCCCGGGACTGCTCTGCCCACCGCTCAAGCGGGACGAGAGTTTACGCTGCACCCTTTACCGTACCCCCTCTTGGAGAATCGTGCAACGGTCCCGTACCATGGGTTTCATGAGCTACAAGGACGAAGATCGCAGTTTGGGCGACTCCGGGTTGCGGGTCTCCCCCGTGGCGATGGGTTGCTGGCCGATTGCGGGCATGACCAGTCTGGACGTGAACGACGCGGACAGTCTGGCCACGTTGCAGGCCGCCCTGGATCACGGCGTGAATTTCTTCGACACGGCCTATTGCTACGGCCGGGAGGGCGAGAGTGAGCGGCTGATCGGGCGGGGCCTGGGCCATCGCCGCGACGAAATCGTGATCGCGACCAAGGGCGGCCTCCACTACGACCCGCAAGGCAAACGCCTGCTGGATGCCCGGCCCGAAAGGCTGCGGCGGGAGTGCGAGGAGAGCTTGCGGCGACTGGGCACGGACCGCGTGGACCTGCTCTATCTGCACGCCCCCGACCCGGCCACGCCGCTGGCCGAGTCGGCCGGCGCCTTGCGGGACCTGATGGCGGCCGGCAAGACCCGCTGCGTCGGCGTGTCCAACGTGACGCTGGAGCAACTGGAGACGTTCCACGCCGTTTGCCCCCTCGCCGCCTTCCAGCCTCCGTACAACATGCTCCAGCGGCAGATCGAACGGGACACGCTGCCTTGGTGCCGGCGACACGGCGTCGCGGTGGTCGTTTACTGGCCGCTGCTGAAGGGCCTGCTGGCCGGCCGTCTGCCTCGCAACTACGCTTTTCCTCGCGGCGACGGCCGCGCGAAGTACGTCATGTTTCAAGGCGACCAGTGGCAGAAGAACCAGGATTTTGTGGACTGCCTGCGCGAGATCGCGCAGGACCTCGGCAGGACCGTGGCCCAAGTCGCCATCAATTGGACGATTCACCGGGAGGGCATTACGGCCGCCCTGTGCGGGGCCAAGCGGCCGTACCAGATCGTCGAGACCGCGGGCGGGATGGGCTGGCGACTGGACGACGGGCCGCTGCAGCGCATCGACGCCGCGCTGGCCGCCCGCGGCGAAGCGGCCGTCCAGCCGGCCGTGTGACCGGTTCCGCAAGCGCAGCAAAAAACCCGGCTTCCGCGAAGAGGCCGGGTTGAGACGACTGGCTCCGGTTTGACGCCTCAGTCGTCGCAGCCCTCGTCCCAGGGCAGTTCCTCGCTCGCCTCATCGGCGACCGGCGCGGCGTCCCCGGTTTCCGTCTCGGAGAGGATTTCCGGCGCGTTCGGCATTTCTTCCGGCGCGTCGAGTCCGCTTTCGTCGCCGATCAAACCGCGATCCGGCCCGACCGCCTCCGGTTCCGCTACCCGGTCGGTCAGATGAATCTCCGCCGCCCTCGCGACGGGGGCGGTCTCTGTCCGAGTCTCAGGCCTTGTCGGCGGGGCGGGGATTACCGTGGCAGCGGCCGGCGGCGCCGGCGTGACGGGCTGCACCCGCGGCGTGCCGGGCTGCGCCGACGGCGTGCTGGTGGTCGCCGGCGGCGTGCTGGTGGTCGCCGGCCAGGGGTTCGGCCAGGGAACCGTTGCGACCGAGGCTGCGGGACGCGGGGCGTGGGGGTCCTGCACGGGAATCAGGGTTTTGATGTCCGCGATGTTGGTGATGCGGTCCTCTTTGGGCGGATCGACCAGCACCCACCTTTCCCGCTCCTCCGGATCGGCCGACTGGCGCCAGATCGCCAGCACTTTGTTCACGTCCACATAGGGGCTGCCGGACTCGTTCCCCTTCTGCCGCCCTTGCTTGGGGCGCAGGGGCAGCCACAGCATATCGATCAACGCACTGTCGTTGTACCACTTGCCGCCGATGATTTCGCCGGCCGCGTTCAGGTACAAGTCGTAATGGAACGACTTCACGCGGCGGTATCGAGGCGATACCTGATACTCGCCGTTGGAGTCCTTAATATAGGCCAGATTCAACTTGACCTCAACGCGCTGAGGGGACCGCTTGGCCGAGGAGGAACTGAACGCATAAATCGGATAGTTCCATTTTTCTTCGCTGGGATCGGCTTCCATGCCCAGCGTGTGCGCTCCGCGCCCCAGCCAGTTGGCGAGGATCGCATGGAAATGGCCGGGTTCCAGTTCGTCATCGACGCCAGCTAGATGGTCCACGTCGTTGTACATGTAGATTTCGGCGAGCAGGCCTTTGATGTCGGCGGGCGTAAACGTAACGCCGTTCACCGTGACGTTGTTCTTCGGTTCCGCGTGTCGGATCGCGGCGGCGGTCCAGCCGTTGCAGTGGCCGTGCCAGTTGGGCGTTTCCATCTTCATGCCCCACGTCATGCCGAGCGGCCCCTTGCGGGGAGTCGGCTTTTTGAACGCCGTCGTGTCCCATTCTTCAAAGCCAACCGCCAACGGCCGCCCGCCGTGGAAAGCCTGATCGTACTTGCGCAACGAGTTCACCGTCCCGCCGCTGCGATCTGTATAGATGTGGCCGGAGTAGGGCACGCGAAAATTCGGAACGGTGCCCGTCGTCGGCAGATCGTCGAACTTCCAAACAAACGCGGTTCCCCAGTACTGTTCAAAGGCCCGGTTTTGCTTCTCGACGACGGATTTCGGAGTGGTGGCGCCAAAGCCGTTGGCCACCATCATCAAGAACACAATTGCCGATGTTGCCATGATTGACTCCGCAAGGATCTGTCGTGCAGCGGATGGGGCGTTGCACCGAGCCTCACCCTAGGTAATCCAATTAAGGGGATACTGCTTCCATAAGACAGCGGTGCGTTTGTTATCGGCTGGTAATGAGGCCGTTGTCGATCAACGCGTCCGCCGCCGGTAGAAGCGATTTTGCCGGTTTCGCCGGACTTGTCGGTTCGACCGGTATAAACGGAATAGTGCGCGACCCGTCGCCGCACGAACGCAGTGTTGTCCGGGCAGGATACGAAGACTGTCCCTGAAATTCCGAACGCGACGATTGCGGGGGGCGTGCCAACGAATCCGGCAGTTTGCCCAAGAATGCGGCAAGTGGATGCGACGACTGTCGCGCGGACGCCCTCGGCGTCGCGCCGCGCCAAAGACCCGCAAAACGCTCTTAAGTCCCGTTTCAAAAAACGGTTGCGCCAGGCGAGGTCGCGTCAAGAAGCGCGGCGATCCGGGGGGAGGGTCAGTTCTGGAGCGCCACTTGCATTGAAGGCGGCCAGCAGGAACGCTGGGCAGAAGCCGCGGCTGCAGTCCAGCGTTGTTGGCAATTGTGTTTCAGCTGGCCCGGAACTGTGACAAAGGAGGGTTCGACGATGCACAGCACCAGCCGGCAGGGACCGGTGTTGGGAGAGGCACCGGTGCCCTGCCGGCCAGTGTGCTGTGTGCGCGGCTACTTCAGCAGCCACTGGACGGCGGCCTCGGTCCGTTTTTCTGCTACCTCTTCGCCCATCGTCAAAGCTTGCCGGCCCCCGGCAGCTTGATAGGCGGCGGCCACCACGTCCGGTGCTGCCGTGCCTTCGCCCGCGAGCCACAGGGGAGTCGGGGCGGCCAATGCGATCATGCCGGGCAAGTCAAAATACTTCGCCCCGCCGGGCAGGAAATCCGGCGAGTGGAGATCGAGCACTTGGCCAAAACGGAACGAGCCGGTATCGACCGCTGCCCTGGCGATCGCGCCGTCGGCCTGAGCCAACGCGGCGGCGGCCCAAGGCCCCGCCCCGTCCAGTCCGACGAGCGACACGGCCGTCTCGTCGCGACGGGACTTTGCAAAGCGGACAACCGTCAACACATCATGCACGCGCTGGGCGAACACTGCGCGGTTGTAGCCGAACGTATAGGCGGCCGCTTCGCGCGGATTCTCCACGCGGCGGGTCCGCGCTAGCGGCTTGCCGTCCGCCAGGAATTCGCCTTGATAGATCAAGTCGACGCCCACGACGGTCACGCCCGCCTCCAGCAGACTCGCGACGGCGGACTGCGGCTGGCCCGCGGCGGTGAACAGGCCCGCCTTGCCATCCCGGCTAAGCCACACGACGACGCATGGCCCGGCCGTTTTCGGCTCCAGGACCACGACCGGCAATTCGCTGCCCTGCGCCGCGTTGCGTAACAAGCCTGCGACCGTGCGGGACTTTTCGCCGTCGCGGCTCGTCGTCTGCTCGAACCGCACGTCTTCTGCGGCCGGCAACCGCGCGCCGATCACGACGTCGACGGCCCCGCCGACAACCTCCCGGTAACGCGGCAAGGACGCGGCGTCGTTGGGAATCACTTGAGCCAGCTGTTTCCGGGCGTCTTCGGTCCACCAGCGCAACAACTGCCGCTCGAAGTCGTCGCCACCCTGCGGCTTGGGATGCGCGTCGTCCCAGACGGTCAACTCGGCGGCGGTCAAACGCGGATAGTCCTCCTCGACAATCGGCGTCGGCAACCCCAGGTGGAACTGCGCGTTCAGCCAAGCGTACATCTTTGCCCGGCTGACGTAGTTGTAGTTGTGCTCGAAGTGCAACAGGGGATGATGCTGTACGTTCTTCTCCGCGTCCAGCAACCGGTAGTGCTCCTGCAACTGCGGGAATCCCTTGCTGGGCATCTCCTTGGTCCAGTCGTCGGCGGACAGCAAACACAGCGGTCTGGGGGCGAACAACGCCGCGAACTCGACGTTTCCGGTCCCCACGCGCAGCAGACTCGCGTTCTCGCACGTGCAGCCGCCTTGCATGGCGGTCGAGACCATCACGGCCGGAACCGCGACGGTGACGCGGGGATCGAGGGGGCTCAAAATGAACGTCTGCGTGCCGCCGCCGCTGGCGCCGGTGACGGCGATCCGCTGCGGATCCACGTCCGGCAGGCCTAGGAGAAAATCCAAGGCGCGGAAGGAATCGTAGGTCTGCATCCCCATGACCGATTGCAGATGCGATTCGGCGGTCGGGCTGAAGAGGCCCCAAGCCTCCGCCTGGTTCATTTCCGGCCGCTGTTTGGAGAACCCATGCGCCAGGGCCTGCGAGATCTGCACGCTGTCGGCATAGCCGATCATGTCATAATGAAACACGACGCAGCCCATGCGGGCCAGTTGCACACAGCGGGACTGCAGCGGACTGCGGCCGCCGTTCTCGAAACGCTCCGCGCCCTGAACGATCTGCTTCCGCACGCCGTCGACGCCCACGTCGTAAAACCGGCCGTTGGCCCAGTGTCCGTGCGGGCACAGCACGCCCGGCAACTTGCCCGACTTGCCCTTGGGCCGATACAGGCTGCCCGTGACAAAGAAGCCGGGAAAACTCTCGAAATACGCTTTCTCGATCGTGTAGTCGCCTTGATCGCGGCAGCCGTGAACCACCGGGTTCAAGGGCGTCTTGGTCGGCATCGGCCACAGGCCCAGCGCGACCAGCATCTGCCGCCGCACCTGCTCCGCCCGGCGGTTCCAGGCTTCTCGCGATTTGGCCGGAGTGAACGGAAAATAGCCGTTCAGGTCCTTGAGCTTCTCCAGCCGCTGGTCGGCCGGCAGTTTGTCCGGCGGCAGCACGCGCAGACCCTCGGCGCCGCCCGCCTGCGCCCCGGCCAAAAACAGGACGCACAGGCCGGCTGACAACCCCAGCCGCCAACGCCGAAACCGAGACGCTTGGAACGAGACCTTCATGATGTGTTCCTCCCAAGGCACAAGCCTGCAACGACACCGGGGGACGCGAAACGCGTCTTGTCTCCAACTCCCGACCGCTGGAAACGGCATTCAGTGTAGCGCATCGCAAACCGGCTTGCCAGCGTCCCCCGTTGTCGCTTCTAATAGGGCCATGAGCGAAGACACGAGATTCGGCTGGCAGTTCGACCGGGACGCGGAATCCTCGCCGTGGCGGGACTGGCCTCGCTGTCCGCGCTGTGGCGCGATGCGTGAAACGGCTTGCCCGACCTGCAACGTGCCCAGAACCGACTTGCCGCTGGCCGAACTCAATCCGGCCGCCGACTTGCTGCCGGCGCTGGACGGAGCACAGGGACACGCGGAACACGGGCAGTACGGCGGCGAATGCTGCGGTGCGGGAGCGCAGCCCAATTGTTCGACGTGCGAAGACTCGCCAGCCGACGACAAGTTCCAGGAGACCGGACAGCCGCCGGGTTCTCCGGCCGCCGTCATGCTGATCTGCCCGACGTGCGACGAAGCTTTTTCGCCCCGATTCTACCGCTGGTGCGAAAACTGCGGCCACGATTTCGGCAGCGGCCGGGAAGACGAACCGCCGGAGGAGTCGGACACCAACTACCGCGTGGTCTGGGCCGCGGTCGCCACGGTCGCCGTGCTGATCGGCTTGTGGATTTATCTGGCCTGGGTGTTCCGGAGCTGACGGCGTTCCCGTCGAGTGGGCCAAGTCTTCGTGGCCCACCGAGACAGTTTCCGTCGGGTGGGTCAAGTCTTCGCGGCCCACCGAGACAGTTCAGGTCGGGTGGACCGCGAAGACCAGGCCCACCCGACGAGGAGGGACGCATGATGAACGGTCGAGAACGAATCCTGGCCATGCTGGAAGGCCGACCCGTGGATCACTTGCCGGTGATGCCGATCACCATGATGTTCGCGGGCGACCATGCCGGCGTGAAGTACGCCGCGTACGCCAGCGACTACCGGGTCTTGGCCCAGGCGCAGCTGGCGACCGCACGCGACTATCAGTTCGACTACGTCTCGGCCATCTCCGACCCGAGCCGCGAAGCGGCGGACTGCGGGGCCGACGTCCGGTACTTTGACAACCAGCCGCCGGCGATCGACGAGACGAATGCCTTGCTGGGGGACAAGAGCGTCCTGGACAGGCTGGAGATTCCGGATCCGCGGGCCGAAGGCCGGATGCTGGACCGGGTCCGCGGCGTAGAGCTGTTGAAGGAAAAGGCGGGCGGGGACAAGCTGGTCGAGGGCTGGATCGAAGGCCCGTGTGCCGAGTCGGCCGACCTGCGCGGCATCAACACGCTGATGCTGGACTTTTACGACGACCCGGATTTCGTCCGCCGGCTGTTCGATTTCGTGCTCGAAATGGAACTCCGTTTCGCCAAAGCCCAAATCGATGTCGGCGCCGAACTGATGGGCGTGGGCGACGCGGCCGCGTCGCTGGTCGGCCCGCAGCTGTACGAAGAATTCGTGTGGCCCTACGAGCAGAAGCTCGTCGACGGCCTGCACGCCCTAGGCACCAAGGTCCGGCTGCACATCTGCGGCAATATTTCCAAGATTCTGCCCGGCATCGGCCAGTTGGGTTGCGAAATGGTCGATCTGGACTACTTCGTGTCCGTCGCCGACGCCCGCCGGGCCATGGGGCCGGACCAGGTGCTGCTGGGCAATCTGGATCCCGTCCGCACGCTCCGCGACGGCACGCCGGAATCGATCACCGCCGCCGTCGCTCAGTGCCACCGGGAAGCGGGTCCGCACTACATCGTCGGCGCCGGCTGTGAAATCCCCCGCGGCACGCCGCCGGAGAACGTGCTCGCCTTGAGCCGTTACGCCCAGACGCACCAACCCTGAAATCAGAGTGAGAGACGGGGTCAGGCTGACCCCAGTACCCGCTGAGGAGTCTTGACATGACACGTTGGACGATGCGATCAGCCGTTGTTTGTTTAACGCTCGGTGTCGCCTGCTCGGCCGCGGCTGGCGAGGCCGTGGCGTTCCGCTCCGCCAAACCGGTCTGGCCTGCGGGCCGCGAGGCGGAGATGAATCTGCTGGTAGGATTCCGCGCGGTCGTCGATGCTCCGGCGCAAGCGAAGGCCGTGCTGCGGCTGGCCGCTTCGACGCTGTACCGGGCCCGCGTCAACGGCCAGTTTCTCGGCCACGGACCGGCTCGGGGGCCGCACGGCTATTACCGCGTGGACGAGTGGGACTTGACCGGGAAACTCGCCGCGGGCCAGAACGTGGTCGCCATCGAGGTCGCGGGCTACAACTGCAACAGCTACTACCTGTTGGATCAGCCGTCGTTCCTGCAAGCGGAAATCGTGGCGGGGGACACCGTGCTGGCCTCGACCGCCGGCCGCGGCGTCCCGTTCGCGGCCGCCGTCCTGGAACACCGCGTTCAAAAGGTCCAGCGGTACAGTTTCCAGCGGCCGTTCATCGAGTACTACCGGCTGCAGCCGGAGTCCGACCGCTGGCTGCGGGAACCGGCGGCCGCATGGCCCACGGTCGAATGCCCGGTCCAGCCCGAGAAGCAACTGCTGCCACGGCACGTGTTGGCCCCTGATTTTGCGGTCATCCAGCCGGTGCGGCACGTCGGCCAAGGACGAATGGAACGGCGCGAAACCGTGCCGAAGTTGTGGAAGGATCGTTCCCTGGTCAATGTCGGCCCGAAGCTGAAAGGCTATCCCGAACGTGAACTGGCCGTTGTGCCCTCGATCGAACTCCAGCACCTGACCTCCTCGCAGGCGACCGCTCTGGACCGAGCGTACGATGCGCAGGACAAGGTTGAACTCCAGGACAACACCTATCACATCCTGGATCTGGGAGCGAATCTGACCGGCTTTGTGGGCGCTCGCGTGACCTGCGCCGAAAAAACGCGGTTGACCCTGGTCTTTGACGAAATCCTGTCCGGCACGGACGTGGATTTCAAACGCCTCGGTTGCGTGAACGCGGTCAGTTACGAGTTGCAGCCGGGCGAGTATCAAGTCGAGTCGCTGGAGCCGTACACGCTCCGCTACCTGAAACTGATTTGCCAGCAGGGCGCGTGCGAAGTCGGCGGCGTGTATCTGCGCGAGTTGGCGCATCCGGCGATTCGGCAGGCCCAATTCGCCTGTAGCGATCCGCGGCTCGAACGCCTGTTCGCGGCCGGCGTCCTCACCTTCCGGCAAAACGCCTTGGACGTCTTCATGGACTGTCCGTCGCGGGAACGGGCGGGCTGGCTGTGCGACAGCTTCTTCACCGCGCGCACCGCCAGCGATCTGACGGGCACGACGCTCATCGAACGCAACTTGTTCGAGAACTTCCTGCTGCCTGCGCGCTTCGCGCACCTGCCGGACGGCATGTTGCCGATGTGCTATCCGGCCGACCACAACGACGGCGTGTTCATTCCCAACTGGGCCCTCTGGTTCGTGGTGGAGTTGGAGGAATACGCCGCCCGCGCCGGCGAGCGCGCCATCGTCGCGGGCCTGCGGACCAAGGTGCTGCGGCTGATGGAGTTCTTCCAGCAGTACGAGAACGAGGACGGCTTGTTGGAAAAGCTGCCCAGTTGGGTGTTCGTCGAGTGGTCCAAGGCCAACCAGTTCGTCCAGGACGTGAACTACCCGTCCAATATGCTGTACGCGGCCGCTTTGTCGGCCGCCGGGCGGATCTACGCCGCGCCGGAACTGACGGCCAAGGCCGAGCGGATCCGCGAGACGATCCGCCGGCAAGCGTTCGACGGACGGTTCTTTGTGGACAACGCGGTGCGCCGTGACGGCAAGCTGCAAGTCACGCAGAATCACAGCGAGGTGTGTCAATACTTCGCCTTCTTCTTTGAAACGGCGACTCCGCAGAGCCACGCCGCATTGTGGAACACGCTGTGCGAGCAATTCGGCCCGGACCGCGTCCAGACGAAGGCTTTTCCCGAAGTCCACGTCGCCAATTCGTTTGTCGGCAACATGCTCCGCCTGGAACTGCTGTCGCGGGACGGGCGGAATCAGCAGATCCTGGACGAGTCGATCGCGTATCTGCTGTACATGGCCGAGCGGACGGGCACGCTGTGGGAGAACGTCGGCGACTATGCCAGCTGCAATCACGGCTTCGCCTCGCACATCGTCCACACCTTGTACCGCGACGTGCTGGGCGTGCAGCGCGTCGACCGCCAGGCCCGGAAGGTCTGTGTCCGGTTCGGCGACGTCAAGTTGGACTGGTGCGAAGGCCGTCTGCCGCTGGCCGACGGCGAAATCCGCCTCCGCTGGCGGAAGGACGGCGATCAACTGCGGTACACGCTGGCCGCCCCGCCGGGCTACGACGTGCAGATCGAAAACCTGACGGGCAAAAAGCTGGCGCGGGCAGAGTAGGACGGAATTCCATCCCGTCCGGAACGGATCGGCAACCCGTTCGACACTACGGCGCGGTATTCAGGGCAGCACCATCCCGGACGCGGTGACTTCCGCCGTCTCGCCGCCGGACAGATCGGTGTGGATGCGGATCTTGGCGGACAGCCGGCCGGCTTCCTGGCCCGGCTGAAAGCTGACCGCGACGAAGTGCAGCGTCTTGGCGTCCTGGCCGGCCTCGAACACGAACCGCGGATCGTCGCATGCGACCTGCGTGATGCGGAAGGGCTCGGCCGCACGCACTACGAGTCTGGTTTTCCACTCCTGGCCGCACCGCGCGTCGCCCAGATACAGCGCCGCGGGACTCACGCACAGCGGCGGGACGATCTGTCCGCTGACAGCCAGCGGGACGCGATTGCTGCGCCAATCGTTCGTCTGGAATGCGAGTTCCGTGTCCAGCGTTCCGGCCGGGGCCTCGGCGGCCAGTTTCACGACCAGTTCGTACCGCACGCGGCCGGCGCCGCGGTTCGTCTCCCGCGTCTGGACGCTCAGGTGCGGGTTGGGCGTGTGGACGGAGGTGACTTGCCAGTCATCGCGGCCGGCGTAATCCAAGGCGACCACGCGTTCGGCCGACTCGCCCTGGCGGACCGTGCCAAACTCGACGCTGCCCGGACTGAACACCACGTCGCGGCGGATGTAGCCCCGGACCTGCAGTTGCGCCTCCGTGTAGTAAGGCCGGTCGAAGACGACCGTGATCGTCGCCCCGCGTTGGCCAGTGAACGAACGGGTATTGAAGACGACGCGAATGGCCCCTTTTTCGCCGTTGCGGACCGTCGCATGCACCACGCTGGGCGTCGTACAGCCGCAACTGGTCCGGACGCCGCGCACGTGGATCTCCCGGCCCGTTGTGTTCGCAAACCAGAACAGGTGTTCCACGTTGGCGCCGCGGGCGACCGTGCCGAAATCGTGATAGGTTTCCGTGAACGAGGGCCGGGACCAGGTCTGTGCGGCGGTATCCGCCGCCCCCCACAACATCCAACCCGCAACGGCGACAAGGATCAGCGATCGTCTCATGGCAGTGGCCAGAGCAGGACACGTCTTTCGACCCGTCACAGAAGAGAATTTCCTTGGGCAGCCTGATGAATGCAGACGAAAAGTTCTCTTTGATTCTACGTCGCGTTTTCGAGACAGGGAACCTGCGGCGTCCGCGAAGCCGGTCGTTTCCCGTCGGGATGATCCCGCATGTCCGGTGCAATCGTTCCCAGTTGGCGTGACAACGGCGGTCGTGTTTCGCTATACTACTTCCGGAAATCCGCCCGCAACGGAGGAACTCGGATTCGGGTCACTTGCCAAGTTTCAGGAAACTGCCGATGCATCCCTTGCTTGAATCGTTGTTAGCCGGCGCACCCGTGCTCACCGACGGCGCCTGGGGCACCCAGATGCAGGCCCGCGGACTGGCGGTGGGCGGCTGCCCGGACGAATGGAATCTGACGCATCCGGAGACGGTCGAGGAGATTCCTCGCGCGTACGTCGAGGCCGGCAGCCAGATCGTGTTGACTAACACGTTCCGCGCCAACCGCGTGACGCTGGCCGACTACGGCCTGGCGGACCAGACGGAAGCCATCAACCGGGCCGGCGCCGAGATCTCGCGCCGAGCCGCCGGCGACCGGGCGCTGGTGTTTGCCTCGATCGGCCCCAGCGGCCGGATGCTGATGATGGGCGAGGTGAGCGAGCAGCAATTGCTGGAGACGTTCGCCGAGCAGGCGGGCGCGCTGGCCGCCGGCGGCGCGCACGCCCTGGTGATCGAAACGATGGGCGACGTGGCGGAAGCCGTGCTGGCGGTGCAGGGCGCCAAGACGACGGGCTTGCCCGTCGTGGCGTGCCTGTGTTTCGATTCCGGCGCTGAACTCGACCGCACCCTGATGGGGATCACGCCGGAACAGGCGGCTCAGGAACTGACGGCAGCCGGAGCCGACGTGGTCGGGGCCAACTGTGGGCAAGGCATTGCCGGGTACGCCGAGATCTGCCGGCGGCTGCACGCGGCCACCGACCGGCCCATCTGGATCAAACCGAACGCCGGCATTCCCGATCTGGTCAACGACGTCCCGGTCTGGAAAACGCCCCCCGAGGAATTCGGCAGCTACGGCCCGGCGCTGGTCGCCGCCGGCGCCAGTTTCCTCGGCGGCTGCTGCGGCACGGCGCCCGAGTTCATCCGGGCGCTGCGCGAGGCGATCGGGCGATGAATGGCAAGGTCTGCCTGGCGCTTGACGGCCGGGCTTTTTTTCCAGGACATTTTTTTCCGGAGCGACAACATGATTCGTGGCATCGCAGCGGCGATTACTCTGTTCGCGGTGTGGGGGATTTCGGCCGCAGCGCCGGCGGCCGACGACGTGTGGATCGAACCGCGGTGCGGCAAGCTGTCGTTCGCCAAACTGGGGCCGTTCGTCCACTTGGCCGACGGCCGCATCCTCTGCCTGCAAGGCAATACGACCAGCGTCACGGCCGACGGCGGCAAGACCTGGTCGGAGCCGAAACCCATCTATGACGGTCCCCCGCCGGGCGTGCCCGGCAACAGCGTCGCGGTGCGGACCAAAGCCGGCGCGATCGTGGTCGTGTTCGCCGACCGCTCGACCTTCCAGTGGAGTTGGGACAACGCCAGGCAGGCCCCCGCTGACGACGTCAATCTGGACGTCTGGTCGATCCGCAGCCTGGACGAGGGCAAGACCTGGGTCGACCGCCAGATGATCCTCGACGGGTACTGCGGTGCGTTGATCGACATGATCCAGACCCGCACGGGCCGAATTGCCGTACCCGTCCAGGATCTGTTTCGCAACCCCGGCCGGCACGAGATCCGTCCCTACTATTCGGACGACGACGGCAAGACCTGGCGCAGCGACCAGTTCATCGACCTGGGGGGCCACGGCCACCATGACGGCGCGATGGAACCGACGCTGGCCGAACTCGGCGACGGCCGTGTGTGGATGCTCATCCGCACGAACTGGGACTGCTTCTGGGAAGCGTTTTCCGAAGACCAGGGCCGGCAGTGGCGGACGGTGCGTCCGAGCCGGATTGACGCCAGCAGCGCTCCGGGCCACCTGCTGCGTTTGGCCAGCGGCCGGCTGGCGCTGGTCTGGAACCGGCTGTACCCGGAGGGCAAAACCGAAATCGCCCGCAGCAAGAACATCCAGGCCGCGGAGGCGGCTGCGAGCTGGCATCGCCAGGAGTTGGCGCTGGCCTTCTCGGACGACGACGGCGCGACCTGGTCCCCGCCGGCGATCATCGCCCGCCGCGCCGGCGGAGGGTTATCCTATCCGTATCTGTTCGAGCCGGCGGCGGGAGAGCTATGGGTGTTCACCCGTTTCAGCAAGCAGTTGGGACTGACGTTGAAGGAAGCGGACTTTCTAGACAAGCGCAAAGGAGCCGGCGGATGAAGCGGCGCGATTTCTTGGGCGTGGGCATGGGTTCGGCGGTCGCGGCCACGTCGCTCAGCCCCTGGGCGACGCTGGCGGCGCTGGGGGCGGATGCCGCCGCCGGGAGCGACGGATTGGTCAGCCCGCGGGAGGTCAAGCTGCGGATCAAGCCCGTGATGACCAACATCATCCACACGGGCGTCTGGGAGGGGCCCTGCCGCTGGAATGCGATCGGCGTCGAGGACGAGGCAAAAAACGCGGAAAAGAGTTTCGCCAACTGGTCGAAAACGCTGCAGGAACAAGGCCTGGGCCGGCCGGGCGATGCGGAACTGTTGGCGCCGGCGCACCTGACGTTCAACGAGAAGTTCACCATCAGCGACGAGCAGTGGTCCAGGCTGGCGGCGGACAGCGCCCAGGCGGACGCTTACTTCGTCTACCCGGCAGGCTCGTCGGTGTCCGCCTACGAAATCGCCGCCCGGTTCGGCAAGCCGATTTTGCTCAAGGGCCTGGGCTGCCGGAACGTCGACATCGCGGCGTACACCAGGGCCAGGGGCAGCGAGGCGTTCGTGGCGACGGACGAGGCGGAGTTCCAGCGACAGGTCAAGCTGTTGCGGGCACGGAAGGTCTTTCGCGAGACCCGCGTGCTGTTCCCGACCGACCGCGGTTTCCCCGCCGTCTGCTCCGTGGGCAGCATCTGGGACGTCCGAGATCTTCACCAGCGGCTGGGAGTCGCGGTGACGACCATCCCGTACCGCGAGTTGGGCGAGCACATGGGCCGCACGCTGGCCGACGCCGCGTTTGCCCGGCAGGCGGAGCAGACCGCGGACGAACTGTTGCGCAAGGCGGACCAATCGTTCATCGACAAGAGGTACGTCGTCCGCAGTCTGCAGTTCTATCGCACGATCCGCACCTTGATGCAGCAGCACGCCTGCAACGCGTTCACGATCGAGTGCTTTGAATTCTGCTCCAGCCGCTTGCCGCACGAGTGGACGATCACGCCGTGCCTGATCCACTCGCTGCAGTTGAACCAGGGGTTCGCTTCGTCCTGCGAGGGCGACCTGGGCTCGCTGCTGGCCATGCGGCTGTTGATGTCGGTCGCCGAAAGGTCGTGCCATGAGGGCAATTCGGATCCGCGCGAGGCCGGCACGTTCCGTATCAACCACAGTCTGCCCAGCCTGAAGATGAACGGCTTCGACCAGCCGGAGATCCCGTACCAACTGGGCCGCTTCGTGTCGCGGGGCTGGGGCACTAAGCTGGTCGTGGACTTCATGAACAACGCGGAGAAAACGGTGACGGTGGCGCGGGTCGATCCGACGGCCCGCAAACTGCTGGTGCTCAAGGGCCACTTGGTCGGCGCCAGCGGTTGGAACCGGGACCTGCTCGGCTGTTCGGTCGAAGCCGTGATCAAGCCGCCGGAGGGCCGTTGCGAGGAGTTCCTGAAGAAGCGGTTGGAATTCGGCAACCACCTGCAGTGGGTCTACGGCGACTGGACCGCCGAACTGGGCGAACTCGCCCAGATGCTGGGCCTGCAGGCGGAGGTGATCGCCTGAAGTCCGCCCGAACCACGCGCGAGGAAAGCCCGTCGGCGTTTTTTTGCGTCCGCAGCGGCGGCAGGCCGCACGATCCAACGCCTCGCCGGGTTGCCCCCGCGCGACGATTGCGTATGATGAACGCCCGCCTTGTTCGACAATTCTACCCAAGGAGAACGATATGGTTGCCAAGAAAAGCCGACTCAGCCGGCGCCGCTTCCTGGGCGGCACGGCCTGCGGACTCGTCGCCCCTTACTTCGTCAACAGCCGTGTGTTGGGCGCCGCGGGGCAGCCCGCGCCCAGCGACCGCATCGTCACGGCCGTGATCGGCTGCGGCGGGCGCGGAATGGGCTTGTTGAATATCCGCAACGACCCGCGGTGTCACATCGCGGCCGTGTGCGACGTGGACTTGGACCGGATGGCCGCGGCCAAAAAACGCATTCAGGACGCCGACGCTTACCAGGATTTCCGCCCCATCCTGGACCGCCAGGATATCGACGCCGTGATGCTTGGCACACCGGACCACTGGCATGCCGCCATGACCGTGATGGCGTGCCAGGCCGGCAAGGACGTCTACTGTGAGAAGCCGTTGTGCAGGACGATCGAGGAGGGGCGGAAAATGGTCGAAGCCGCCCGCCGCTACGAGCGCGTGGTCCAGATGGGCACGCAGTACCGGTCCATTGCCGTCACGCGTCAGGCCTGCGAGTGGGTCCGCAACGGGCGGTTTGGCAAGGTCCACACCGTGCGGCTCTCGCACCCCTCCAATCGCACGCATCCCCAGGGACCGCCGAGCCAGCCGCCGCCGAACCTGGATTGGGATCTGTGGCTGGGTCCGGCCCCGTGGGCGCCCTACCATCCGCAGCGGTGTCACTTCAGCTTCCGCTACTTCTTCGACTACGGCAGCGGCTACATCGCCGACAACGGCGTGCACATGTTCAGCGTCGTGTCTTGGGCGATGGGCGCGGATGCGACGGGTCCCGTGAAGATCGAAGCCACGGGACGCGAAGCGCCGGACAATTTGTACGATGTGCCCCTCGATCTCCGCGTGCGGCTGGAGTTCGCGGAGCCGAAGTTTGAGCTGATCTGGGATCAGCCGGGCAAGGGCAAGCTGGACCTGGAATTCGTCGGCAGCCAGGCCACGCTCAACGGTTTCTGGGAATTCAAGGTCACCCAGGGCGAGGCGGACCTTTCGCCGACCCGCCCGGACGAAATCCAGCTGGAACGTAGCGAAGAGCACTTCCGCAATTGGCTCGACTGCATCGCCTCCCGCCGCCGGCCCGTGATGGACGTCGAGACCGGCCACCGGGTGACCAGCTGGAGCCACCTGGGCAACATCGCCTATCGCCTTGGCCGCCAGTTGCAGTGGGATCCGGTCGCCGAGCGATTCGTGGGCGACGAGGAAGCCAATCGCCACCTGCACGTCGCCTACCGCGCCCCCTGGCGGCTGTAGGCCTCCGTTTCCCGCGTCCGGAGCGGGAGGAAAGATTCGGTACAGTCCGGGCGATCAGCCCCCGACCAGAGGAGGAATTTCATGGTTTCACAACAGCAGTTCACGCGGCGTCAGATGCTCGCGGCCGCCGTGGCCGGCGCATCGGGCGTTGCGGGCGGAGCCGTCCTGCGGGCCGGCGAGCCAGCGTCAGACTCGCCCGCCAACGCCGCCGCCGATCCGAGGATCCGCGGTCCGTTCCCGATTCTGTCCACGCCTTTTACGGCTTCAGGGGCGGTCGATTTCGACGTCCTGGCCAACCAGGCGCGGTTCGTCGATTGGGGCGGATGTCCCGGCATGATTTGGCCGCAGTCGGGTGACAGCGTCGATCTGCTGACGCGGGAGGAGAAACTGCAAGGCATGGAGGTCTTGGCCGAGGCGTCGCGCGGCCTGCGCACGGCGCTGTGCCTGGGCGTCCAGGGCAAGGACACGGCCGAGATGCTGGTCTATGCGGAACACGCCGAGAAGTTGGGGCCGGCGGCGATCATCTCGCGGCCCCCGGACTCGGGACGCACGGAAGACGACCTGCGCCAGTACTGGCGGGCGTTGGCACGCGTCGCCCAGCGGCCGGTGATCATCCAGACCACCGGCGGCGTTGCCTACAAGGGGCCGGTGCCGTCGGTCCCGTTGCTGATCGAACTGGCCAAGGAATTCCCGCATTTCGGCTACGTCAAGGAAGAAGCCGGTCCCGTAATCCCCCGGACACGGGCCTTGCTGGCCGCGCGGCCGCCCATCCGCCGCGTGTTCAGCGCCCGCGGCGGGTACGGCTGGCTGTACGAGTCGCGGCTTGGCACCGAGGGCGTGATCACCGAGCGAGCGGTGTACGCCGACCTCCTGACCCGCATCTGGCAGTTGCAGCAGAGCGGCGAGGACCCGGCGGCCCTGTGCGACGCGTACAGCAAGTTCCTGCTGATGATCAACCTCAGCGAAACCGTTCCGGGCGGCTCGCTGCGCGGTTTCCAGCTGTACCTGTGGAAGAAGCGCGGCGTGTTCCGGACGCTGGTCTCGCGCCACTACGGTCCCGGCAGCAGCGTCCCCCCGAAACCGATCTTCTCGGAACTGAAGCTGTCCGCGGAGGACGTCGCAGAGATCGATTTCCGGTTTGAGGCGCTGCAGCCGTACCGCAAGCCGGGGGCGCCCGACTTCGCTGCGGGTCGCTGACTCACTCCGCCGCAATCAGCGCGGCCAGTTTTGCCCGCGCTGCCAGGTAGGCCTCCGGGCTGGGGCTCCAATCGTTGAACGAGCGGGCTACGCCGGTGACGATTTCCGCGACCTGCGCCGGGCGGCCCTGCCGGGCGGCCAACGTCATGTACTCGAAGTCTTCCAAGGCCTCCCGGACCAGCTTGAGCCGGATCGAGGGCGCCGGGCCGCGGAGGCCGGCGTCCTTGCCCGGATACAGCAGCATTCCTTCGCCCCAGTACTGCTGGCGGAAATGCGGCGCCGTCCACGGATCCTGCTCGTTGGTCCAGTAGATGCTGGACCAGTACAAGAATCCCTTCACGCCATATTGCCAGCTTACCCAGAAGGGCGCCCGAAAATGCACGGGCGCGAAGTCGATTTGCCAGAACGGCGCGGTGCCTTTGCCCTGGCACAACGCGGTGTAAGTCCAGATGTGCTCGCCCAGCGCCTGCCGCTCGCGAGCCGTTTTCTCGTCGTACAGGCACCACAGCGGACACCAGATGTCCACCGCCCCGTACAGCGTGCCCCACTCGGGATTCGACGTGATCGTCTGCTCGGTACACATGCGTCGGATGCCCGACTCGCGGATCAGCTCGCCTTGCTTGCGGACCGTCTCGTACTGCTCGGCGTTGTTGGGCTCGTCTTCCAGATAGATGTAGGCCAGATCGAGCCAGCCTTTGTTCCGCAGATAGGCGGCCATGTCGCGCAAGTAGGCTCGGCATTTCTCCGGTTCGTTCCGGTAAGCGAAAGGCACGGCCAGCGCGTTGACATGGCGGTCCTCGACCATCGCCCGCAACCGCTCGCCGCTGGTGCTGTCATCGATGCCGCCTTCCGGAGTCCACTTGGGCCAGATGTTGCCCAACGACGAAGGAATCGCCCGATGGGCCAGCAGGGTGTCGATGTACAGATCCTCGATGGCGGCGAACTCTGGGGAACCGGAGTCCATCCCCAGCTGTCGGGCCAGCCGGGACCCCAGGCCTCCAAAGTTGCTGCGCATCGCGATCTTGTCGGGCAGTGTGAAGGGCAGCACGCGCAGTTTGACGGAGACGGGGCGGAGTTGCACGCCGTCGGCCGTCACCTTGATCGTCCCGGAATACTCGCCGGGCGCCGCATCGCGGGGGACGTACACGTCGGCCCAGAACCCCTGGTTCGTACCGGCCTCCACGCTCGCCGGCAACCCCGGATACTTGGCCGCAGGGGCGCCGCCCGCGACCGGAATCAGGGCGTCCGGATACCAACCCGCCGGGGCTTGGGAGCGGTAACTGGGCTTGAATACGTGCAGATAGTGCTCGCGGAACAACGTCACGTTCCGAGCGTCGATCTGCCCCGCGTCACCCGTCAGAGCGCTGGCTTCCACGCGCACGTTGGCCAGCGATTTGGCCCCGGCGCGAACGATGACCCGCACCGCTTCGTACTCATGGCGCGCGGCGGCGATCTCCACCGACTTCGCCTCGCCGGGCTCGGTACTGCGCAACACGTGCTGCCAGGGAGAAGCCACCCAGACCACGGGCTCCTGGCTCCAGGCCGGATTCAGGCTGGCCAGACCAACGAGCAGTGCAAAGATCATTCTGGGCATCACACACGTCCTTTCTTGCGGTTGATCCCGTCGCCCCAAAACGGCCGCCGGCAGGCGGTGTCCAGGGGCGACGGAGGGGAGTGAGCGGCGCTGGAGCAAGGCGTGAACAGGCGGGCGTTGCCCCCGGTTGCGGTTCGGCAGCAGAACCGGCGGCCGTCGCCGCGATGCTCACGTGTCGTCGGACAGTTGTTCCTCGAACGATGCTCCAGCGACGAACTACGGCAAGGCATTGACCCTAGTTTTGTTCCACGGAGGCCGCTTGCCGCAAGGCGTCTGCGAAAAATTTTTCGTCCGCGACAGCGGCGCAGGTTGCGGCCAGCCGTCAAGCGCTCGGAAGAAGCGTATTTCCGTTTCGGCAGCAAGGCAGGCGTCCTCGGCACGCGCAGAAACGGAGATGGGCCGGGGCAGCCCGCTTGGCGAGCGACTTGACTTCCGGGGCAATAAGTAAAAGAATAACAGCTCTCGAAGCGTTAACGCGGCCGCCAGTTGCAGCGGAGTCTGCGAAGCGACGACGAGCAACCGCGCGGAACGAGATCCGTTGGCCGCTGGGCAAGAGACCTCGGGATTCAGAAAGTGGTCAGCCAGACTGCCCAGGCCGCTGAGAGAAACGCCGGCACGAAAAATGGACAGAGAACATGGAACGGCTCGCTGCACGATTGGGAGTTGACGTCGCAGGCCACTCGCCCGACACGGGGGAGGGGGCGTTTGGAGCGACGCGGTTGGCCCGGATTCTGCAAACCCGTCTTATTCCTTCCCGTGGGGAACGTCCCGGCCGGCCGACCGATCCAAATTGGGTGTTGCATCCGAAAGTTCCAATGACCGAAGAGACGTTGCGCAAGTTGACACTGTTGGCCGAGCGGATCAGTACTTCGAAACGCAAGGTGAGCGCCATGCAGGTGGCTGCCCAATTGCTGGAAGATTCGCTCCGCGGTTCCTAACCGCCCCGGCGTGGGACCGAGGTTTCGCGCGGGGTATTGGTCTGCACTCAGGCGGGCTACCATCCAGGCATGACGAGTGAGCCGACGGAATTCCAGAATCCGGAAGAGCTGCAGCGGGCGCGCCAGCTGAGCTTGCAGAGTACGCGACCGCCGGGCGAGGCGCCGGGGTACGAGATCCAGCGTTGTCTGGGCACGGGCGCGTATGGCGAGGTCTGGTTGGCCACGGACCGGGTCACCGGCCGGCGGGTGGCGATCAAGTTCTATCTGCACCGCGGCGGGCTGGACTGGACGCTGCTCTCACGAGAGGTGGAGAAGCTCGTCTTCCTGTCCGCCGACCGGTACGTCGTCCAGTTGTTGGACGTGGGCTGGCACGCCGAGCCGCCGTACTATGTGATGGAGTACATCGAGAATGGCTCGCTGGACGAACTGCTGGGCGCACAGGGCGCGCTGCCGCCGGAGGAAGCGGTTGTTTTGTTCCGCGAAATTGCGGTGGCGCTGACGCACGCCCACGGCAAAGGCGTGCTGCACTGCGATTTGAAGCCGGCCAACATCCTGCTGGACCAGGACCGGTGGCCGCGGCTGGCGGATTTCGGCCAATCGCGGTTGTCGCACGAACAGACGCCTGCGTTGGGCACCTTGTTCTACATGGCGCCGGAGCAGGCCGATTTGAACGCGCTGCCCGACGCCCGCTGGGATGTCTACGCGCTGGGCGCTATTCTGTACTGTCTGCTGACCGGCGCACCGCCGCACCGCGACGACGAGTCGTTGCGGCAACTGGACCGCACGGGCGATCTGGGCGAACGCCTGGCGTGCTATCGCCGCTGGCTGGCCGACTCGCCGCCGCCCGATTTGCACCGCTATGTTCCGGGCGTCGATCGGGCGTTGGCGGACATCGTCGACCGCTGCCTGGCAGCCGATCCGGCCCGCCGCTACGCCAACGCGCAACTGGTCCTGGACGCACTGGACGCCCGCGAGCGAGTTCGCCGCCGGCGTCCCTTGCTGATTCTGGGCCTGATCGGGCCGCTGCTGCTGCTGGCGATCATGACGGTTTTCTCCTGGCGGGCGTTCAGCGCGGCGGTGGGCCGTTCGGAGCAGATGGTCAAAGAGCAGGCGTACCGCGCCAACGACTTTGCCGCGAAATTCGTCGCCAAGAGCTTCGAGGCCGAATTGGCCGACTGCTTCAGCATGCTGGAGCACGAGGCGAATTCGCCGGAGTTTCTGGCCGAATTCCGGCCAGTGTTGCAAGGCGAGCACCTGGGCGCGATCAACGATCCAACTGCCCCGGCGGGACGGCTGAGGGAGCTCCGCGCCAAGTTCCTGGACGACCCGGTGAGGCAAGATTTCAAAACGAGTTTGGAGCAGCGTTTGGCTCGCGTCAGGGGAAACTCTCCTTCTTCGGCATCCAACTTTGCCAGCATCTTTGTGATGGACGCCCTGGGCACGTGGGTGGCGGGCGTCTATGTCAACGAAGTGGTCGGAGGGCCGATCGGGGAGAACTTCAGTTGGCGGACCTACTTCCGCGGCGGTCAGGAAGATGGGCCGCGTCAGCCGCCGTCGGCCTCGCCGCAGCACATCGAGACGACTCACTTGTCGGCCGCCTTCAAGAGCAGCACGACGAAAAAATGGAAAGTCGCGATCTCCACGCCCGTCTACGACCGGACGCCGGCGGAATCCAAGTTTTTGGGAATTCTGGCTGTCACGTTCAACATCGGCGACTTCGCCGTCTTTCGGACTCCGCACACGCCGTCGGATTACTTCGCCGTCCTGATCGACAACCGTCCGGGCGACCGCCGGGGAACGGTCCTGCAGCATCCCTTGTTCCAGGGACAGCCCCCGGCCCAGGACTTCAACGTCCCGCTGCCGCAACTGCAGCGGATGGGCTCCCAGGCCGTGTATGACTATCTCGACCCGCTGGCCGAGGCGCCGGGCGGCGAAGCGTACCGGGGCGACTGGATCGCCGCGACTCAGCCGGTCGGACTGCCGGGGCGGAACCAGATTCCCAACGGCCAGCGGCTGGACACGGACCTGCTTGTGCTCGTGCAGGTCAGCGCCCAGGCCGCCACTTGGCCGGTCCATCAACTGGGACGCCGGCTGGCATGGGATGCGGCCGCAGCCCTGGCCGTCGTGGTTCTGGTCGTGATAGCACTCTGGGTTATCGTGTTCCGAATCAGCGGAGACCGCGTGGGACCGGCAGAACGCAAGTCGCCGACGCCGCCGGAACTCACGCCGCCGCACGACCAGACGACGCTGCCAGTGACGCCGCGGCCCGGCCCCGGCGGCCAGCAGATGCCGGCCCGTTGACGCGTCACCGCCACGCGGGAATTCCGGTCGTGTCGGCAACCAGGCGGACTTCTGGCCATCTACAGGCCGCCAAAGTCGCGGCAGCGTGCTTATTCGTGCTGGCTGCGAGAGTCTGCCGCATCAAGGGCTCTTTGCCCACAGCACGAAAGCGGTGATGTCGTCACAATCCCGATCCGGAAATGCAAGTAACGAGATTGCATCAAGCCAGCCGATAACTTCGTTAGTGGCTGGAAGCCTCGGACTTGCCCCGCATCGGCCCTGACAAGTCCGAAAGCCAGGAGGGCTGACGGAGGGTCTAAGACGTGAGCACGGAAATCAATGTGCTGGCATTGGTCAAGGGCAACGAGCGCTATGTCTTCTTGTTCGACGACGACAACCGTGTAGAGATGCTGCGACAACTGGGGCGTTTCGCCGCCAACCCCGAGCTGAGCTTCACCTGGTATGACGCGGCGGTGATGAGCCAGAAAGTCCGGGAGACCGCTCTGGCCGAGCGTCAGCCGCCGCCGCCGCGACGATTCGACTTGGCGTCTCGCTTCAGCCTGCCGATCACCGACGACGTTCTCACGGATGGCTTCGAGGACGAGGGGGCGGCTTGAGCTACCGGCGGCCGGGCCTCGCGGCCGGCGGCTGCCGTTTTGAGGACACATTCAGAAGCCCGGCTTTTCCGCAGAAGCCGGGCTTTTTTGTTCGTGGGGGCTTGTCATGCAGTCGGCCATCGCCCGCTTTCTCCGCTATCTGCTGGTCGAACGCAATGCGTCGACGCTGACGATCAAGTCCTATCGCGAAGATCTCACGGCCCTGGATGAATACTTGACGGAGAGTTACGGCCGGCCGGCCGAGCCTGCAGAGATCACTTCGCTGGACCTTCGCGGCTACGTCGCGGCGTTGCACGAGGCGGGTTACGCCAAGACGTCCATCGCTCGCCGCCTGGCTTCGCTGCGCAGCTTCTATCGCTTTGCCCAGCGGGAAGGCTATGCGGAGGCCAATCCTGCCAAACCGCTGCGGAACCCCCGGCCCGACCGCAAGCTGCCGCACTTCCTGTCCACCGACGAGATCGGCCGCTTGCTGGAGACGCCGCCCGGCGACCGCCCCATGGGACTGCGGGACCGCGCCCTGCTGGAAACGATGTACTCAGCCGGCCTGCGCGTCAGCGAGCTGGTCGGCATCAACGACGGCGACCTGGATCTGACCGAGGGCCTGGTCAGAATCCGCGGAAAAGGCCGCCGCGAACGGCTGTCTCCCCTGGGGACCTTTGCGGTGCAGGCTCTGCAACGCTGGCTCAAGGTGCGGAAACTCTCCCGCCGCCAACCGTCCGGCCCCGAAGCGCCGGTCTTCGTCAGCCGGCTGGGCTGCCGGCTGACTACGCGGAGCGTGGCCCGGATGTTGGAGAAGTACCTGAAGCTGTCGGGCCTGGACCAGCGGACGACGCCCCACACGCTGCGGCACAGCTTTGCCACACACCTGCTGGACCGCGGCGCCGATATCCGCAGCGTCCAGGAACTACTGGGACACAAAAGCCTCGTCACGACCCAGATCTACACGCACGTGAGCACTGCCAGCTTGCGCGAAGCGTACGAGAAAGCGCATCCGCGAGCGAAATGACCGGCAGCACGCCGGAGGCGGCTCAGGAAGAAACCGTCTCCGTCCAAGGGCGACCGCAACGCCCGCGATCTACACTAGGCCGCGTTTGACCGCCCACACCGCCGCTTCGGTCCGATCCGCGGCGTCCAACTTGCGGAGGATATTCTGCACGTGCTCCTTGACGGTCTCGATGCTGATCTTCAGCGACCGGCCGATCTCGCGATTGCTCAGCCCAAACGCCAGGTGCCGCAGAACCTGGTATTCGCGCTTCGTCAGCGGAACGTCGTCTTCGGTCGGGTCCAACCGCGAATTCAAACGTTCCTTGATCTCTTTCATCCGCGCGTCCACGATCGCCGCTTCGCCGCGAGCCGCCCGCTTGACGGTGGCCACGATTTCTTGCCCCGGCGTGTCTTTCAAGAGAAAGGCTTCCGCCCCGAGCGCCACGGAACGGGCCACGTAGGTCGGGTTGTCGTGCGCTGACATCATCACGACTTTGAGGTTGGGCAATTTGACGCGAAGTCTCTCCAACGCATCCAGTCCATCGGTTTCAGGCATCATGACGTCCATCAACAACACGGCGGGCTTGTGCTTCAGCGTTCTGGACACAGCCTCGTCGCCAGTCTTGGCTATCGCGACGATCTCGATGTCCGTATTCTCAAACAAACTTTCAAGGCCTTTGCGGACGACCTCTTGATCGTCTGCGACTACCACTTTGATGCTCACGGAAAGCTCCTCGATACACAATAACGGACACATTCAACCGGTACTCTACGAGACATGATACCGTCTGGCAGTCAAAAACACAGCCACCCAAGAAGTTTTTTTGGTTCCAACTTTTTAGCCACAAGAGGGGTTTTTCGACGTAAAAATGGTCCGTTTATTCCCCTCCTGCCGACTGCAACGCCCGGCCGGATGAGGTGTTTTTTCATTCCTCCCGGACGCTTCAAGTTCTTTGCACGCATCACGTTGACGATTCGCAACACGTGACCTACATAATTGACGACGACGGAACTTTTTTGCACCGGTCGAGGCGAACATGAAACAAAGCTCCCTGTTGCTGGTGGACGACGATCGCTTGGTCTTGGACGGAATGTCCGATTGGCTCCGGGAAAAAGGGATTGAGGTCGCCGAAGCCGCGAGTTGCCAACAGGCCAAGGAGTTGATCGATCGCTCCGGCTTCGACTTGGTGCTGGCCGACATCCGCCTGCAGGACGGCGACGGATTTGACGTTCTGGAGCACTGCCGACGCCGACGGCCGGACACAAGCGTGATCCTGATGACCGGATATGCGAACGCGCAAACGGGGCTTGAAGCCCTTCGTGCGGGGGCGTTCGATCTGCTGACCAAACCGCTGCTGGACGAAAAACTGGAACTGGCCATCGACCGCGCCCTGTCTCAACGCAAGGTGATCGAGGAGAACGCCAAACTCAAAGCTCAATTGGATTTGCGTTTCGGCATGGAAAACGTCGTCGGCCAGGACCACCGGATGCGGAAGACGTTCGACATGATCGACAGCGTCGCCGACACGCGGGCCACGGTGCTGATCACTGGGGAAAGCGGCACGGGAAAATCCTTGATCGCCCGCGCGATTCACCGCCGCAGCAGTCGGCGCGACAAGCCGTTCGTGGAAGTGGCTTGCGGCGCCTTGCCGGAAACGCTGCTGGAAAGCGAACTGTTCGGGTACGTCGCGGGCTCGTTTACGGGGGCGATGGGCGACAAGACGGGCAAATTCAAACAGGCCGACGGAGGCACGATCTTCCTGGACGAAATCAGTACGGCCTCCCCGAGTATGCAGGTCAAATTGCTGCGGGTGCTGCAGGAACTGGAGTTCGAACCCGTCGGCGGCACCAAAACGATCCACATCGATACCCGAGTTATCCTGGCCACCAACGACGACTTGGCTCGCGCCGTCGCGGACGGCCGGTTTCGCCAGGACCTGTACTATCGCGTCAACGTCATCAATATCGAACTCCCGCCGCTCCGCTCGCGATTGACGGATATCCCGTTGCTCGCAGCCCATTTTCTGACGCGAATCCGCGCAGAGACGGGAAAACCGGTCGAAGGATTCTCGGACGAAGCGATGGCGGCCCTGCAGGCCTATCGCTGGCCAGGCAACGTTCGCGAACTTCAAAACGTGATCGAACGGGCCGTGCTGCTGGGCAAAAAACCACTCATCACCCCGGAGGACCTCCCCCGCGATTTGGCCGTCTCGTCGCCGACGCTGGCGCGGCAAAGCGTTGGCCGAACGCTCAAGGAATCGCTCGCAGGTCCCGAGCGACAGATCATCCTGGAGACGCTTCAGGAACACAACTGGAACCGCAACGCAACCGCCGAACAACTCGGAATCAACCGGACCACGCTCTATAAGAAGATGAAGCGACTCGGCCTCGAAACGCCGCTGCACAGCGTGATGGAAGTGTCGCATTGACGCCTGCGGCAGAGCATTGACGCCTGTGGCAGACCGGAGCGTGGCGATGGATCGTCGCCCCCTGCAGGCGACCTGCAGGCACGTCAAGTCGGTTTGTGCGGTCAGCCGGTCCTCGTTTTGCGCCGCGGACCAGTGCAGGCGAAACGTAGGCACGTCAAGTCCGTCGGCGACCGCCGATTTCCGCCCGGACGGCGTTTTTCCGCCCAGGCACCTTTCCCTCCACGGCCGGTTCTTATAATTTAGAAATCCGCGGCTGTTGAAAGGGTGTTCCAACGAATTGAGAGAGGATTGACGGTGATTACACTCACAGAACGTGCGGCAGGCGAAGTCAAACGGGTGAAAGACGAACAGAAATTGGACGATGATTTGTTCCTCCGGATCGGCGTGGCAGGCGGCGGCTGCAGCGGCTTCAGCTACACGCTCGGCTTCGACGCCAATTACGATGCCAAGAAGGACTCCAAGCACAGCTTCCACGGCGTGGACGTGGTGGTCGACAAAAAGAGCGCCCTGTACTTGGACGGCACGACGGTGGATTGGTACGACAGCATGGGACGCTGCGGTTTTACCTTCGACAATCCCAATGCCTTGAGGACTTGCAGCTGCAGTTGCGGCGGTTAGCAGGCGACGAAAGCCCTCAAGATGATCCGGACGGTCACGAACAAATCGTGACCGTGGTGGGCAAGGACAAAGGGCCGTCCCGGCGAGTGGGATCTCGTGCCCGCCCTGAGAGCCTCTTGAAAAAAAGGGGACGGTCTTCGAGCTGCGCCGGAGAACCCCGAGAGAGGAACGACCAGGCTTTTTTCAACAAGTTTGCCGCGTCAAACGGGAACTCGGCACTTCGTCCGCGTCGTTGATGAGGTCACGGGTTCGGGGGCGGAAGGCCGTCCTACCTGGACAGCGGGTTGGGAGAGGCGGGGGGTTGGGAGGGGCGGGGGGACACTCGTCTTCAGTCGCAGGCTTCTTCTGCAGTTGCCTGCAAATCGCCGCGGCGGCGATTTCGGCGGCTAGGCGATGGCCGGCGACGTTCCAGTGTCCGACCCCCAGTTGCGTATTGTCGAAGCCGTGCAAGTGAACCTGGTTTTCGCTGGCATACTGGCCCATCGGTTCCGCCAGCTTGATCACGGCAAAATGGTGTTGCCGACCCAACTGATCCAACCGGCGGTCGGCGTGGAACAGGTCCCGGACTCCCAACTGCCGCCGAGCGGCTTCGCGGATGGATTCGTCCGGGTGGATCTGCACGTCGTTGCTGACCGTCAGCAGTACGAATCCAGCCCGATGTGCGGTTGCTTCCCGCGCCGTTTCGACCAGCAGACGCTCGGTCAAATCCCAGGCCTTCCTCCAGGTTTGATCGCGGGGTTCGGCCAGCGCCGCCCAATCGACGCCGGGACCGCCGCCCGTAACCGGGGCTGCGGTCCGTTGCCGCCAAGCGTCGCGGAATTGGTAGACCAGTTGCAGGCTGCGCAGACGATCGGTTGCCGCAACTTTGAATCGCACCCACGCAGATTGCGCTTTCAGGTAGTCCGGATGCTGAAAAAAACTGTCGTCCAGCACCAGTTCGCCGGAGCGTAGCCGATAGAACGGCCGCACGCGATAGGGTTCGAGTTCGGCAGAATTGTTGCGGAGATCATTGCCGGGAAAGAACGCGAGCAGCACTAGGTCCGGCTGGTATTGCCACACGTAATACCGCAGCATCAAGAGCTCCTGAGCGGTGCCGAAGCCGGAGACGCCGAAGTTCAGCACCTCGACGCGTCGGCCGGCCAGCGCGGAACAGTCTTGCAGACCTCGTTCCAGTTGGGCGCAGAATGTCTGTTCGTCCGGCACCTGAAACGCTTCGATGAACGAGTCGCCCAACACGGCGACGCGGAACGTCCCCGGCGGTTTGGCGGGCTCGCGGTCGCCCTGGCGGAAGCCGTGCCGGTTGATCCGGACGTAGGCGGCGCCCTCCTTGCGCCACCAGCCCTCAAAGCCGGGCCGCAGGCGCGTGCCGCAGTACGGGTCCGGGGCGTAGGGCTGAGGATAGCTGACGCCGACCAGTCGCAGCGCGACTTCGGACGCGGCCAACCCCAGGGCGAGTCCGCTCAGCAGCAGGACGAGCTTCCCGCGCCGGTCGCCACTCTCTCTTGCCTTGCCGCCGTTCATGGATCAGACCCGTGTGTCCTGTCTTCCTGCCGAGGATCGGGATAGTATAAGGCATCCTGGGACGCGGGCGAGAGGTTCGCTGGAGGAAGCGGCATGACAGACAGGGCGGTGGATCGGCGATTGACGATGGTCATCCACGCCTTGAGCGGGGGCGGTGCCGAACGCGTGTTCTGCACGCTGGCCGATCATTGGGCTGCGTCAGGCCGCGACGTCACGGCCATCACGCTGGGGACGGCGGACAGCGACGTGTTTCGCTTGGACGCCCGTGTCCGCCGCGTGGCCCTGGGCCTGATGCAGGAGTCGCAGGGTCCGTGGCAGCGGGTCCGCAACACGTGGACTCGCCTGCGCCGTCTGCGGCAGGCCATCCGTGACGCGGGCGCCCCGCGCGTGATCAGCTTTACCGACAAGATGAACGTGCTCACGCTGCTGGCCTGCCGGGACGCCCCACGCCACGTTGTCATCGCCGAACGGAGCGATCCCCGGCACCAGTCGCTGGGTCCGGTCTGGGAATGGCTGCGGCGGCGGACGTACCCGCGCTGCGGCGTGTGGGTCGTGCAGACCCCGTCGGTGGCGCGATACGCTTCCCGGCTCGTTCCTTCGCGGCCCGTGGTGGTGATCCCCAACGCCGTCGCGCCGCCCGCCGCAGCCGTTCCGCCGCCGGAGCGGCGCCGGTCGCGGATCGTCGGGGTTGGGCGGCTGAGTCCGGAGAAGGGCTTCGATCTGCTGATCCGGGCCTTTGCCCGCCTCTCGCCCTGGTATCCGGAATGGACGCTGCAGATCCTGGGCGAAGGGCCGCAGCGCCGCGTTCTGGAACAGTTGGCCGATTCGCTGGGCGTCCGCAACCGGGTGCAACTGGCCGGCTGGACCGACGGTCCTCAGGCCGCGCTGCTCCAGGCGAGCGCGTTCGTGCTGCCCTCGCGTTACGAAGGTTTTCCCAACGCCCTGCTGGAAGCCATGGCCTGCGGTCTGCCCTGTGTGGCCAGCGACTGCGAGAGCGGGCCGGCGGAAATCATCCGCGACGGCGTGGACGGGCTGCTGGTTCCTCCGGAAGACGTCGACGCGCTGGCGGAAGCCTTGCGGCAACTGGTCTCGGACCAAGCCCACCGGGCCCGGCTGGGCCGCCGCGCGGAGGAAGTCGTGTCGCGATTCAGTCCGGATGCCTTCTTCGCACGCTGGGACGACGTCCTGGCCGCGATGTGACCGCGGCGGGCTGTGAAGACTCAGTCGCGCGGTCAGGCCTGCAGAATTCAATTTTTGGTCGAGCAGGGGCGTTCCAGATGGGCGAGCTTTCGATCGACCAAAACTGAATCCTGTAAGCCTGACCCCCTTTCCACCGGCGGCTACCAGATCGTGTAGATGAACGGCGCGGCGGCGGTTCCGCTGAGCAGGATCAGCAGTCCCATCAGCAGGAGCACGACGATGATCGGCGTGAGCCACCACTTTTTGTTGTGGATGAAGAAGTCCCAGAACTCGGCCAGGATGCCGGGTTGAGATTGCTGCGCCTGCTCGGCAAATTCCGACGCTGGCGGCGTGACGGGCTGGTTGTTGTCTTCTTCCGAGGGCGTCATAGGACTTCGTCAATACTGCCTGAAATACCGCTTCGTCTCGTCCTGGTCTTCCCGCCGTTTCCAGTAGGTTTTGGCGTTCCGGTCCCAGTGTCGCTGCAGCGGATCGTAACCGCACAGGCGCATGATAACGCCGATCGGGGTGATGACCAAGTAGTAGATCGCCGCCAGCAGCAGGTGCGAGACGGTCCAGCCGATGGGAAACACGGCGGCCATCCAGGCCACGTACACGGGCCGCAGCAGGGCGGGACGCGCCACGCCGATCCCGCCCGCAACGAAGGCCAGCAACGCCGCAACGCCCCAAGCTGAAGCGGGGAACCTGCAGTACAGCCAGAGGGCGACTCCGACCAGCACTGCCGCCAGCAGCAGCGCGAACTGCCGCAGTTGCCTGGGCGAAGGGTTCCAGTTGATGTCAAGCACGGCCATCGGATGCCTCTGTTGGCGCGTGTGCCTGCCGATTCGCGGCTTCTGCGGTCCGTTGCGTCCGCGGCTGGCTGGAACCGTGCGGACTGGTTCCGGCCGGCTTTTTCCCGCTGCGGGCCGCCAGGGAGTCCTGCTTACGGCGCGAGCGGGAACAGTTTCTTCAGGTCCGCCTTGTTCGGCTGCCGGCCGTACTCGCAGATCTCAAACGCTTCCGCGTATTTCACCTGCTTGCCTTGTTCTTCGCCGTACAGATCGATCAGTTTCGCGCGGCACTGGTCGGCGATATTGGCGGCGCGTCGCCGGAAGCCCTCCCGCAGACGCTCGAACGCCGCCTTGCGCTCTTCTTCATTCTTGGGCACGCGCTCCGCGCTGCCGGTGGCTCCGCCTTCGATGAATTGCGACTCCAGCGTCGCCAGCGCGTCGAGCTTCTGATCGATCACCGAGTCGATGGCGACGACCACGTCCGGGCGGAAGGGATTGGGCGTCTTGAAGTTGTCGAACGAGTACAGGAACACCGGGTTCTTTTTCAGCGGCGGCGTGTCGGGGCAGAGGAAGGGCACGGCGACCATGTAGGCCGTATCCTGCATCAGCACGCCGGTGTAGCGGTGGTCCGGATGGTAATCGTTGGGCCGGTGGCCGATCACAATATCGGCGTTCCACTGCCGGATCAGCCGGGTCATGAGCTTGCGGTTCTCCAGGGTCGGCATCAATTCGCCGTCGTGGATGTCCAGCACCTCGCTGGTCACGCCCAGGATCTTGGCGGCGGCCTGCACCTCCGCGTTGCGGCGCAGGGCCAGCGGGCCGCCCGCCATCTGCCAATGGCCGATGTCGCCGTTGGTCATCGAGACCAGCTTGACCGCATGGCCGGCCTTGGTCCACAGCGCCGCCACGCCGCCGGCGCGAATTTCGCAATCGTCCGGATGCGCGCCAAAGACGATAATGCCCAGCTTGCCGTCGTCGGGCCGGACCGGCTGGCCGGCAAACGTCGTCTTGGCCGGCGAAGCCTCTTCCGCCCAAGAAAGTCCAGCCCCCGCGGCGAGCAACAACGCCGCGACGATCCCGCTGCAGAACGAATACCAAGGTCGCATGGACGTGTCTCCTGTAGCAAATCGGAAAATGGGAACCCGGTTCGAGTCACTGACGCATCAATGTATCCTAACCGTCGCCATCTGCCAAACCGGGAGCCGCCGGGTTAGAATAGCCGCGAGGGAATCCATGAGCGAACCGACTCTGACGCCGCCGGAATCGAGTTGGCCGAAAAACGTGCGGCGGTTGCTCCTCCTGGGCCTGTCCACCTACCTGGCAATCGTCGTGATGCTGGCTGTGCTGCAACGTGCGATGATCTACTTGCCGGCCCGCCAGTCGCGGATCGACCCGCAAGAGGCCGGTCTGGCGGCGGGACGGGTACACTCGATCGCGCTGCAGACCGACGACGGCCTGGAATTGCACGGCTGGCACGTGTTGCCCGACGGCCACGCGGCGGCAGACCGGGAGGCGTGCGACGCCCAATTGGCCCTGGGCCGGCCTGTGGTGCTGTACTTCTCCGGCAATGCGGGCCACCGGGCCTGGCGGATCGAGGACTTCGAGGTCTTCGCGCACCTGGACTGCGATGTGTTCGTCTTCGACTACCGCGGCTATGGCGACAATCCCGGTTCGCCCAGCGAAGCGCGGTTGGCGGCGGACGCGACCGCGGCTTGGCGGTATGCCACCCAGCTCCGCCGCATTCCGCCGAGACGCCTGATCCTGTTCGGCGAATCGCTGGGCGGCGGCGTGGCCGTGCGGCTGGCCGCGGAACAATGTGCGGCCGGCACGCCGCCCGGCGGACTGGTGCTGCGGGCCACGTTCAGTTCCCTGGCCGACGCGGCGGCCTACCACTACCCTTGGCTGCCCGTCCGCTGGCTGCTGGTGGACCGTTACGAGTCGGCCCGGCGGATGCCGCAAGTGAGTTGCCCGCTGCTGCATCTGCACGGCCTGCGAGACTCGATCATCCCCGTCGGACTCGGCCGGAAACTGTTCGCCGCGGCCCCGCCGCAATCGGCCCACGGCATTCCAAAACGTTTCGTCGAATTGCCGGCGGCCGACCACAACGACATCCTGGCCGTGGCCGGAGCCGAGGTCGAGGCGGCGGTGGCGCAGTTTCTGAAACACTTGGAAGAGCACAGAAATACGGAAAAACCAGGGTAAAAGCCCGTGGTCCGGCGTCCGCTCGCTCCCCGCGGTCACCCTGGCGACACGCGCCGTAACTGCCCGCAGGCCGCCGAAATCTTGTCGCCCTTGCGCTCGCGGAACTGCACGTTGATCCCGGCGTGTTCGAGGATCTCGCGGAACCGTTTTTGAGCCGGCGGCGAGGGCGTCTGGTAGGGCAGTCCGGTCACCGGATTGTAGGGAATCACGTTCAGCAGCGCCGGGCGGCCGCGCAGCAAAGCGGCCAGTTCGCGGGCCTGCGCGGGCTGGTCGTTGAGACCTGCCAGCAACACGTACTCGAACGTCAGCCGCCGGCCGGAAGCCTCAAAGTAGCGGTCGGCGGCCTCCAGCACCTGGCGCAGTCCGATTTTCTTATTGACCGGCACCAGTTGGTTCCGCAGCGCGTCGTTCGGGGCGTGCAGGGAGACGGCCAGGTGATACTGGCACTTGGACTGCGTCAGCCGGTCCATGGCCGGAGGCAGGCCGACCGTCGAGATCGTGATGCGGCGTGCGCTGATGCCCAGTCCGTCCGGACGGTGCGCCAGGTCGAGCGCCGGCAGCAGCCGGTCCAGATTCGCTAGCGGCTCCCCCATGCCCATCACGACGATGTGGCTCAGCCGTTCCTCCGGCGGCAACAACTGCTGCAGCCGCAGCATCTGTTCGACGATCTCGCCGGAGGTCAAGTTGCGGACGACTCCGTCCAGCCCGCTGGCGCAGAACACGCAGCCCATGCCGCAGCCCACCTGGGTGCTGAGGCAGATCGACCGCCGCGTGCCGTCGCGCAGCAGCACGCACTCGATCCGCCCGCCGTCGGGCAACTGCAGCAGCAGTTTTTCCGTGCCGTCGTCCGCTTGGCTGTGCCGCGCGATCTGCGTCGTCCAGACGTGGAACTCGGCGGCCAGTTCTTCCCGCAGCCGGGCCGGCAAATCCGTCATGGCCCGGAACTCGGCGGCCCGTTTCTCGAACAGCCACTGGCGGATCTGCCGCCCCCGGAACGCCGGCAGGCCCCGTTCGGCCAACCAGTCTGCCAACCCGGCGGCCGCGAGATCCAGGACGTGTCTCATGGCCTCAGTACCTCGCAAATCCGCTGCCGCACGCGCCCGTCGGCCAGGGCCGCCTCGAACGTCGGCACGTCGGGATAGATGTCGTGGCTGCAGTATTTGATCGCCCAATTGTGCTTCAGCGGGCTGATCGTGATCACCGCCCGCCCGTGTTGATAGGCCTCCCACATCTCGATCGCCGTGCCCATCGACGCTTCGGGCACGAAGGCCACCAAGGCATCGACTTCGCGGCACATCCGGTTGTGATGCAGAAACACCGCGCGGCCCGTGTGGTCGGCATAGTTGATCGAATCGCCGTGATTCTCCAGCGGATCGTAGACTTCCGCTTCCGGCCAGTGCGCGGCCAGCAACCGCTTGAACCGAATCCGATAATCCTGTTCGTGCAGCACGGCCTCGCGGTGCGAACCTTGCATAATCCCTGCCAAAAAGATCTTCATGAGTCCCCCTTGTCCGCGGTTTCCCGGCGAGTTTCCGCCCCCGACGGTCACGGTAACAGATTCGCCCCCCGGCGTTCAACGCCTCCCAGCCCGTGTTTTTCAAAAAGCGGGGCTTCCGGTCACGTTGCACGGCTCTCCGCGCGGGCCGTAAAATGGCCGCCGATTCAAGCACCTTCCCAGGAATCCTGCCGCCATGCCGGAAACGCTTGCCGGTCTGATCGAACGCGTCACCTTTCACAACCCGGAAAACGGGTTCGCAGTGCTCAAGGTCCAGGTCAAGGGCCGCCGCGAGCTGGTCACCGTGGTGGGCTGCATGACGTCCGCGGCGGCGGGCGAGCACCTGACTGCCCGCGGCAGTTGGACGGTGGATCGCCAGCACGGCCAACAGTTCAAGGCCGACGAGATCCGCACGTCGCCCCCGACGTCGGCCGAGGGGATCCAGCGGTATCTGGCGTCCGGCGCGATCCGCAGCATCGGACCGCAGTTGGCGGCGAAGATCGTCGCCCTGCACCGGGAACGCACGCTCCAGATCCTGGACGACTGCCCGGACTTTCTGCTGCACATCCGCGGCATTGGCCAGAAACGGCTGAAGCGGATCCGCGCCAGCTGGGAAGAGCAGCGGGAAGTCCGCAAGATCATGCTGTTTTTCAGCGAGTACGGCATCGGCTCCGGACGCGCGCTGCGGATCTACCGCACCTACGGCCAGGACGCGATCGCAAAGATCAAGGCCAATCCGTACCAACTGGCGGACGATATCCGCGGGATCGGCTTCAAGACGGCGGACGAGCTGGCCGCCAAGCTGGGCATCGACCGCAACTCGCCGCACCGCGCCCGCGCCGCCGTGCGCTATGCGCTGATGGAACTGAGCGGCGAAGGGCATTGCGGTTATCCCGAAGCCGGCGCGGTTGAACGGACCGTCAACCTGGTGGAGATTCCGCAGGAGATCGTCCAGCGCGCGGTCGAAGACGCGATCGGCGACGGCTCGGTGGTCCGCGAGCGAGTCGGCGACGAGCCGTGGCTGTTCCTGACGCCCTTGCACCGCGCCGAAACCGGGCTGGCCAAATCCGTCCAACGGCTGGCGTCGCAGGCCGGGCATCCCCTGCCGCAGATCGACGTCGAGGCGGCCATTGGCTGGGTCGAAAAACGGCTCGACATCGCGCTGGCCGCCGCCCAGAAGGAGGCCATCCGCCAGGTCTGCCGGGAAAAAATACTGATCATCACGGGCGGACCCGGCGTGGGCAAAACGACGCTCGTCCGCAGTATCCTGGAGATCTTTGCGGCCCAAGGCCTGCGCTGCGTGCTGACCGCGCCCACCGGGCGGGCCGCCAAACGGCTGGCGGAGACCACCGGCCAGACGGCCAAGACTGTCCACCGGCTGCTGGAGTTCGATCCGGCCACGGGCGATTTTCGCCGCCAGGCATCGCACCCGCTGTCGGGCGACTTGTTCGTCATGGACGAGACGTCCATGGTCGACGCCCTGCTGGCGCACCAGTTCTTCCGCGCCGTGCCCTCCGCGGCCTGCGTCGTGCTGGTCGGGGACGTCGATCAATTGCCCTCGGTCGGCCCCGGCAGCGTGCTAGCCGACCTGATCCGGTCCCGCGCCGTGCCCGTGGTGCGACTGACGGAGGTGTTCCGCCAGGCGGCCCAAAGCCGCATCATCAGCGCCGCCTATGCCATCAACCGCGGCCGCGTCCCCGACCTGACCCCGCCGGACAAGTTGGCCGATTTCTACTTCGTCGAAGCCAACGAGCCGGAGGCGATCCGCGAGATGATCCTGCGGCTGGTCCGCGAGCGCATCCCCCAGCGATTCGGCTTGAATCCGCGAACCGACATCCAGATCCTCTCGCCCATGAACCGTTCCGAACTGGGCGCGCGGAACCTGAACCAGGTTTTGCAAGAGGCGCTGAACCCGCCCCGCGACCAGCCGCAGATCGAACGCTTTGGCTGGATCTTCCGCGAGGGCGACCGCGTGATTCAAACCGTAAACAACTACCAGCGGGACGTGTTCAACGGCGATCTGGGCGTGATCGAGAAGATCAACCGCATCGAGCAGGAATTGGCAGTTTTGTTTGAGGGACGAAGCGTGCGGTACGATTTCGGCGATCTGGACGAACTGTCCCTGGCCTACGTGCTGACGGTCCACAAGAGCCAGGGCAGCGAATATCCGTGCGTGGTGATTCCCCTGCACACCCAGCATTTCCTGATGCTGCAGCGAAACCTCCTGTACACGGCCGTTACGCGCGGCAAGCGGCTGGTCATTCTGGTCGGCACCAAGAAGGCCCTGGGCTTGGCGGTCCGGCGGCAGGACACCCGCCAGCGTTGCACGGCGCTGGCGCGGCGGCTGAGTCCCGCGGACCGCCTGGACCCGAAAACGGCGATCAGCGATGCGGATTGAGCAACGGCGGCGCGGCGCGGAACGTCAACACTTGCTCGCACCAAGCGGCCACGGACAACAGTCGTTGTTCCTGATGGGGCGCGGCGATCAACTGCAGTCCGCAAGGGAGACCCGCGGGCGTCAAGCCGCAGGGGATGGTCGCGGCCGGCAGGCCGGCGTGGCTCCACGGCGAGTTGAAACTGGGGTCGCCCGTGGACTGGAGCGTGGCGGGGGCCGGGGTGGGCGTAGCCGGCGTGGCGGCAATGACGTCGCCCTGGATGATCGCCTCCAAATCACGACGGAATTGCCCCTGGTGCCGAAGCGCCAGCGCGTAGTCGATGGCCGCCGTCGACAAGCCTTCTTCGATCAACGCTCGCACCCGCGGGCCGTAGGAGTCCTGATGTTCGACAAAGGTCTGCAAATGACTCTCGGCGGCGTCCACGGCCATCAGGCACCGGTGCATGGCAAGCGTCAGGAAGAAGGACTCCGGCAGGCGGAGCATCTGCAACGAGGCCCCGGCTTGGAGCAGCGCCTCCGAAGCCGCCACCATGACGTCGCGCACGGCGTCGTCCGCCTGCTGCAGGAAGAACTCGCCAATCAAGGAGATGGTTGGCGGCGCGGGCAGGTCCAGAGCCCGATCGTCAGCGCCGGTCATCGCGGCGAACATCGCTCCCAGGTCGGCTGCGGACCGAGCCAGCGGTCCCACGTGGTCCAGGTGACGACTGACCGGAACCACGCCCGCAGTGTCCACCCGGCCGAAGGTCGGCTTGAGCCCGGCCACGCCACAGTAGGCGGCGGGGCGCACGATCGAGCCTCCGGTCTGCGAGCCCACCGCCGCCAGGCACATCTCCAGCGCCACCGCCGCGGCGCTGCCGCTGCTGGAGCCGCCCGGCGTGTGCCCCAGGTTCCAGGGGTTGCGCGTGGGCGAGGGATCGAAACACGCGAACTCGGTCGTGACGGTCTTGCCCAGGATGATCGCGCCGGCCGCGCGCAGCCGGGCGACAACCGGAGCATCCTGCGGGGCGATCCGGCCCCGCAGCAGCGGCGATCCGGCCTCCGTCGCCATGCCCGCCACGTCGATGATGTCCTTGACGCCGACGGGAATTCCGTGCAGCGGGCCCAGCAGCCGGCCCTGGCCGGCCAGATCGCCCAGCCGTTCGGCCTCCGCGATCGCGCCCCGCTCGTCGATGCAGACCCAGGCGTGGACTCGGTCCTCAAAACGACGGATTTGCTCCAGGCAGTGGTCCACCAAGCGGCGAGGGCTCAGTTGTCCGTGCCGGATCAAGTCCACGGCGTCCGGGATAGGGGGTACTTGGAAAGACATCAAGGGCTCCTTGGCCGCGACCGTGGCGGGCACATTTGCGATCAGTTGCTTAATCTGCCGCCCGTCCTGGGCCGACAGGCCGACAGGCGTACCGTCGTTGGCCACCCCGATCAGGATCGTGCCGCCGCGACGGCTGGAAATCACCCGGCGTCTAACCAGTTCTTCGTCGCGGCAAGTTGCCGCCGCAAAGGCTACTGCCGTGCGGCATTAGAAATGCAGCCGTTTCTGCGCCGCCGAGGGGGCGCCAGCACGGGCCTCGTCAACGACCGGTTGGCTCGAAACCAGTTCGTACTTCGCCCGCTTTTCATGCCACCACTGCCGACTCAGCTGTTGGCGAACCAAGAAGATGGGGGAGGCCATTTCCTGCCATTCTCCTTGCTTTTGGCGATGCAACGGTTCCTGACGCCTTTTCGCCCTTCCTGCCTTTTCATGCTTACTTCGCCTTTCGCTTGCCAGCCGCCTTGTTTGTCGCCGGCTGGTTCCTTGCGCTCTTGGCCGTCGTCTTCTTCGCCGCCTTGGTTCGACTCTTGCTCGTCGCCGGCTTTCTGGAGCCCTTCTTTCCAGGCTTGGTTGCCGCCGCTGGGGTTTCGGACGTGTCCAAATCGATGCCAAACACGTCCGACAACTCTCCGCCGGAAAGCCGCTTGGCCTTGCCCCGCGAGGTGGCCGCCGACACGGCCGCTTCGGCGTCGGCGGCAATCAACTCCTCGTGATCGACGCCCCGCAGCTTGAACAGCAGTTCGGGTTGTTGGTCCAGCCGGGCCCCGACGCCGTACAGCACCGCCGCGACGTGCTTGCACATCACAGCCCAGTCCGGACAATCGCACTTCAGCGAGATTTCTCCAGGTGCCGGGAACAGCCCCTCCTGGCGGTCCGTGACGACCTGCATGACGTGATCGGACAGCTTGCCCTGCAGCAGTTCCAGCAGCGAGCCGACTTGGCCGGCGCAGCGCTCTTTGATGGCACTCCATTTCTTCGCCGGCAGCGTCTTGATTTGGATGCGGAGGTTGTAGAGTTCCGACCCCATCACTTTGGCCAGCACCTCCCCTCGGTTGATCTCCAGGTGGCAGACCGAGCCGTTGCGGACATAGGTCCGGCCGCGCGGCAGACGGTTGGCATAATCGCTGAACGATTCCAGGTGATCGCACCAGGCTTCGCCCCAAAACGTCGTGGCGATCTTGCGGCCCGCGATCGTGACCGGCTGAATGTTGACGCCCTTCTTGCGCAGGGAGTCCATCTTCTTGCGTGCCTGGGCGCGGCGCTGTGACACCGGGACATAGGGCCGCCAGCCGTATCCGTACCATGCCATGCCAGAGTTCCTCCTTGTAAAAAGCTGCCCCCAGACGCATCTGTCCAGAGTGCCATTGTTACACACAGGCCCGGTCGACGTCGAGAGCAACTAGCCGCATCAGTTCCGCGTTGCTCATCTCGGTGAGGGTCTTTTCCACGCCGCCCTCCAAAACGTCCGCTGCCAGTTGTGTTTTCTCTTCGATCAGCGCATCGATCCGCTCCTCGATCGTGCCCCGGCAGACGAACTTGTGGACCAGCACGTTGCGGTGCTGACCGATCCGGAAGGCGCGGTCGGTCGCCTGGTTCTCGACGGCCGGGTTCCACCAGCGGTCAAAGTGCATGACGTGCGAGGCCTGGGTCAAGTTCAGCCCCGTCCCGCCCGCCTTGAGCGACAGGACGAAGAAGGGCGGACCGTCGTCGCGCTGGAACTGGTCGACCAGCTTCTTCCGCCGGACCACGGCGGTGGTCCCGTGCAGGACCAGGCCGGCACGTCCGAACACCCCCGCCAGGAAAGCCGCCAGCGGTTCCGTCATCTCGCGGAATTGGGTGAACACGAGGGCCTTCTCCTGCCGCGACGCGATCTCCTCGCAAATCTCCGCCAGTCGGGAAAACTTGCCGCTGTCCTCCGGGCAAAACTGGCCGTCGCCGAGCAGTTGACTGGGATGATTGCACAGCTGCTTGAACCGCATCAGATAGGCCAGCACGAGACCCCGCCGCTGCATCCCGTCCAGGGTCTCCAAGGCCCGCGCCAGCTCGTCGACCAGCTTGGCGTACAGCACCGCTTGCCGTTTGCCAAGGCCGCAGAACGCACGCACTTCCGTCTTGTCGGGCAGATCGGCGATGATCCGTTTGTCCGTCTTCAGACGCCGGAGAATATACGGCTGGACCAGCCGCCGCAGCGGCGCGTAGCGTTGTTGTTCGCGCGCGTTCAGCGCCTTGACAAAATCCTTGAACTTGGCCTGCGAGCCCAGCAGGCCCGGACAGAGAAAATCGAACAGCGACCAGAGATCTGACAGCCGGTTTTCGACCGGCGTGCCCGTCAAGGCGATCCGCGCGCCGGCCTGCAGCTGTTTGACCGCTTTCGTCTGTCCCGCGGCCGAGTTCTTGATGGCCTGTGCCTCGTCGATCACGGCCAACTGCCAGTGTACGTCCAGCAGCCACGTTTGCCGCTGGAGCATGGCGTAGGTCGTCAGCACTAAGTCCGCGTCCTGCAGCGCCCGATCCGGCTGCTCGGCCATGCGGGCGAGTTCGTCCTTGGGCGTCTCGGAAGGGTGTACGAACTTGCCGCGCAGCGCCGGTGTGAACCGCTGCATTTCGGCTTTCCAGTTGGCCAGAAGCGACGCCGGTACGACCAGCAGCGACGGCTTGACGCCGGGCTTTTTCTTGAGTATCGCCAACAGGGCCAGCACCTGAATCGTCTTGCCGAGCCCCATGTCGTCGGCCAGGCACGCGCCCAGCCCCAGGCTGGAAAGGAACCAGAGCCAGCCGACGCCCGTCTCCTGGTACTTGCGCAGCGTCGCCTTCAACTCCGCACCCGGCCGGACTTCCTCCAAACGTTCCGGGCTGCGGAGATCTTCGAGCAGTTGGCCGAGCCATACTCCCGCATTCACGAACGACCACTCCTGCTGCTGGTCGGCCCCGGCTTGGTCCGCCAGATCCAGCGGCGCGCCGGCCAACAGACGCATGCCTTCGACGAACGTCAGCCCGTTGCGCGCGAGCCGTTCGACCTTCTTCCAGTGGTCCAGCGCCTCGGCCAGCTTGTCGCGATCCACCTCGACCCATTGCCCTCGCAGCAGCACCAAGCCCTCGTCGGCCGCCATCAGTTCGCGCCATTCGGCTTCCGTCAGTTCCTGGTCGCCCAGCGCCAGTTGCACCCGGAAATCCAACATGGCGTTGGCGTCGAACTTCTTCTGTTTCTTGTCGCCGATCTTCACGCCAACTCGGGGCCGAGGCCGCTTCTTCCACCAGTCGGGCAGACGCACCAGCACGCCGCTTTCCTCGAACACGGGAGTGTCTTTGAGGAACCGGTAAGCCTCGCGCGGCGTCCAGGCCAGTGGCTGGTAGAGATCGCCCGATGCGACTAGTTCCTTGGCGAGCTTGCTCTTTTCCGCTGCCGATTGAACCGGCAAGAGCAGCTTGATGAGCGTCTTCTTGTCTCTGGCCCCGGCGTATTCACGGAGCGCTTTGCTCAGCGGCTGGTACTGGACGCGGGCGCCCGCCGTAAGTCCCGTGGCATAGGTCGCCAGGAACGCAAACGGGTAGTTCGGATCGCGGCGGTTCTCGGCCAAGTGAAAGCAGACCCGTCCCACCTGATGCCACAAAGTGGCGCGGTCCTTGAGAAAGCCGGCCAAGCCATCGCCGTATCCGGCCACCTCGCGACGGACCCACGCGTCCAGGTCGGTCCAGATCTCCGCTAGAACGCTTTCCGTGAGATATTCGGCGCCCTGCAAAGGCGGAGCATTCAGGAGCAGAGCGCCAAGTTCCGCCGGCGCGGGCGGCGGAACCGCTTCGATCGCAATGCCCGTGATCTCCGGCGTATGACAGAGTTCCATCAGGTAACGCGCGGCGAAATCCCGCCAGTAGGCGAAGGACAGATTCGGCGCCCTGTCCAACCGCTCGGTCGCCAAAGCCCAAAGTCCCTCCGCTTGGCTGGATGCAAACTGCTGGGCGATCTTCCGCTCCAGTCGCTGGTCCGAAACCGCCTCCGACGATGCGCCCGCCAAATCGCTCGCCGCCTGACTCGCTTCGACGGCAACGATTCGGCCCGAGGGCGCGACGGCCAACTGTACGTTCATGGAATTCTCGCTACTCGCCAGAGAACAAGCTGTGGTGCTTGACGCCTTGTCGGGGCTGAGCCATCGCGTCCGCGACGCGCTCCCGCCATTGCAGATAGTGGCTCGTTTGCTGGTGTTTGGCGAAATCGTCTTTGCTGTGGTAGGCCTCGTACAGCAGGAACCGGGCGGGATCGTCTTCGGCCTGCAACACGTCGAAGCGGACGTTGCCCGGTTCTTGCCGCGTGTGGCGGGCATTGTCCAGACTGGCTTCGATAAAGGACTCCACGTACTCGGGTTTGACATGCACCGTGACGCTGACGACGTACATTCGCGTTCTCCTCAAAAATGGCGAAAAAGGCGGCCGGCCGTTGCTTTTACACCCGAAGGCCAAAATCTTCCTCATCAGGGTCTGCCCATATCGGGGAGTCCCTTCAGCCGGCAAGCGGTCGCGCATTTTACGGCAGGCGAACGGATACAATCTACCGCCAACTGCGGGAAATCCGTCTTTCAGAGTTAGCGACAAATTCCCAAAAGGACGATTTCTTCTGCCCAAAAACACCCATTTTAGTGTTTGGCGGGGGTAATTTCTTCCGTGCGGAGCGCTGGCCGTTCATCGTCGCTGCGGGCGCAACGGACCGCTCTGGACCGGTTTTTCTTGGTGGGCTGGCACGGGTTGCGGGCCAAGCAGAGTTTTCCTCCCCCCTAACTTGAAGTTTGGCCTGGGTATGCGTTAAACTTTTGGTCTGGCAGACTGATCAAGCGAAGGCATCGCTTTCACAAGAGGAATATCGCTATGCGGATCCTGGTGGGATGGGACGACATCGCCGAAGCAGAACTGATCGACACGTTTCTGAACGTCGATGAAAATACGGCACAGGTCTTCACGGATGCCGAGGGCTTGACTCAGGCGGCGACGAACGATGTCTTCGATGCCGTGCTGATGGACCTGACCTTCCCTTCGGAGAACGTGGCTTTCGAGTTATTCGAGGTGATCCGTCGCCGACTGCCCAACGCCCCGGTCGTCGGCGCCTGGCGGCCGGGAGAAATCAGCCAAGTCGCCAAGTTCATCAAGAACGGCTTGCACTCGTTCATCTCCCGCGACGACGCCGGCGACTTCGTGTTCCTGTTGACGTCGATCATGGAGGCCGCCTTCCTGACCGTCCAAGCGCAGCGGGCTCAGATCGTGGCGGAGAAACTGCGCGAAGAAGTCGAGGCCGTGCGGCAGTTGCAGGAAGCCGTCTTGCCTCACGACCTGCCCATGCCGCAGGGCTACAAGATTGTCGCCCGCTACGAACCGTCCCAGATCCGCGTGTTCGGCGAGCAGCCCGTCGTGATGGCTGGCGGCGATTACTACGACGTGTTCAATCTGGAGGGCAACCAGATCGTGATCGTGTTGGGCGATGCCGCCGGGCACGGCGTGAAAGCGTGCATGTCGATCATGACCATGCACACACTGATCAGCATGATCCGCGACCGCCGTTTCGCGGATACGGCGGAATTCGTCACCGAAGTGAACCGCCGCTTGTGCCACAGCACCGTGATCAGCGCCGACCAGGGCGGTTTCATCACGCTGCTGTACTGCACGCTCGACCCCGTCACGCATCGCTTTGAATGGACATCCGCGGGCCATCCCATGCCTCTGCTGCAGGATCTCGCGACCAACGAAATCCACAAGCTGGGCAGCAAAGAGGAAGGCGGACTGCCGCTGATCATCGACGAGGATTGGGAGTACGAGAAATGCCAAATCGAAGTCCCGCGTAATTGCCGCATCCTGCTGTACACCGACGGCCTGGACGAGGCCTTTCCCCAAGACGGCAAGGAAGAAGACCAGTTCGGCGAGGTGGGCATTATCAAGACGCTGAAAGACAGCATCAATCTGCCGCTGGCGGAGACGCTGGAAAGGCTGTTCCACGATTCCAACGAGGCCACCCAGGGCACTGGCCGACACGACGATACCTCGGTCGTGCTGCTGGAGCGGCGCGACTAACTCCGTCAGGCGATGATCTGGCGGAGACTAGTATCGCCGACGAGCGGGCGGCCCAGGCACGGTGTCGCCGGGCGCTGCAAAAAACGCCCGGCCTTTTCCAAAAAGCCGGGCGTCCGAGTCCCGTGGGGAGCGCTCGCTCGTCGCGTCACGGCAGGCGAGCTGCCAGGACTGCGTTCGCGCGGCCATCGAAATCGAAGGACAGATCGCGAACTTGCCCAGCACGCACACGCACGACCTGCGTGTCGCTCAACTCCTGTCCGTTGCGCGTCACAACCACTCGCATTTCGTACGTATAGTTGTAACCGTCCAGCAGTCCGTGCGAGACGAACTGGCGCTGCGCGCCGGGGGTTTGGGTCAACTTGCCGTTGACGTACACGCGGGCATCCTGTGGCACGGCCACTGACAGCAGGGCGGAGTTGGCCGGCACACTGCGGCCCGCGGTCGGCTTGGGAGCCTCGCCAGGTGCCGGAGGCAGCGGCGTTTCCGGCAACTTCGGCAAGTTCACATCCGGCGCGGCGGGCACCGTCTTGGGCTCCAGAGAGGGCGGCAGCGCAGGGGCCCGTTCCTGCGGTTGCTCCTCGGCCACAGCCGGCGCGGGAGGCGGCGTCGCCGCTTGCGGTTCGACCGGCGGCGGGACCGCGGGAGCCGGGGCCGGCGGCACCTCTTGCGACTCGACGGTCCCCTCTTCCTCCGCGACTGCGGCGTCGCAGCAATCTAGGACACAATCACAACAGGAGCTGTAGCAAGGACTCCAGCACGGGCTGCAGCACGTGTCGTAGCAGGGATACCAGCAGGAACAGCCGCAAGCGGTCATGCAGGGGCTGCAATACGACGTCGTGTAAACGTAGGCTGGATAGCAGCCGTAGCCGTACCCGCCACAACCTGTACGCCAGTGCCACCAGCCGGCCTGAGCCGGACTGGACGACAGCATGATACCGGCCACCGCCAGGGCGGCCATCAACAGACATTTTTTCCACAGGGGCCGAAGCATGAGTCACGTCCTCCGCAAGTCCAAGAAGTTGCACACAGCATGGGACAAACCTTGCCAAACCGCTTTCACCATACCAAAGCCAATCGTTAAATCAAGCAGCTTGGGCAAATTGTCCATCGCTGAATCGGATTCGTCCGGGACAGTAGTTCTGAGGGGTTCTGCGAAGATTGCGGCGATCGCGTTCAACGCGATGCGGTCACCAGCGGGCACTTGCCACTTCGCTGAAACCGGGCATTTTCCAAGTGGTCTCGCACGGAGGGACATACGCGACACAAAGGGCCGATGGAGCACTGGCCCGGTCTTGGACACGAGACGGTTCTCGTCGCTGCAAGTGGTTAGCGTACAAGACGATGGGCCAGGTTGGCAGAACGCACAACCGCGGTTTGGGAATCGCTCTGGTTGCGAGTGGTGACGCGATCCGCCAACGCCGCGCCTCGTGCGATCCTGCGGAAACTTGGTCGCGGGCCCTTTGCCTACGACACGACATGCCGTACAATAAATCCAGTCGGTTCGCTAAAGCGGTCAGGTTCCGGTGCCGATAAACAGCGGTTACCGGAGCTTGGCAGGGGCACAACGAAAAAAAACGAAATTACGTTTTGAGGTCGTTGACAGCCTTCAGGCCGGCTGGTACATTTCGCGTTCCCGTTGAGGGAATGGCAGTCGTGAAGGCTGCCGGTTGTTCTTTGACAATTTGGTTGAAGCGTGTAGATGGCATCTTCGGAGAATGATCCAAGCCGTCTGGGCGAAAGCCAAGGCGGGGGAGGGTCATTCCGAGCGCAAAGAACTCACTGCTTGTACAGCGAGTATCCAAGAGCTTTGGATATTTGTGGTCAAGCTACTAAGGGCGCATGGGGGATGTCTTGGCATCAGAAGGCGAAGAAGGGCGTGGAAGTCTGCGAAAAGCCCGGAGGAGCTGACAAACGAGCGACAATTCCGGGATCCCTGAATTAGCCGGCACTGAATCCATAGGTGTCGAGCGGCCAACCCGGCAAACTGAAACATCTCAGTAACCGGAGGAATAGAAAGAAAGTTCGATTCCCTGAGTAGCGGCGAGCGAAACGGGAACAGCCCAAACCGCAAAGGTTTCCTCTGCGGGGTTGTAGGGCCTTCCACATGGGAGTTACAAAGCGGTCTGTTAGCAGAACGGCATGGAAAGTCCGGCCACAGCGGGTGACAGCCCCGTATGCGACAGCGGAACCGCCTCCCGGAGGGTACCTGAGTAGGTCGGGGCACGTGAAACCCCGACCGAATCCACGGGGACCATCCCGTAAGGCTAAATACTCTCTGATGACCGATAGCGAACTAAGTAGGGCGACTGAAAGATGAGAAGAACCCCTGCTAGGGGAGGAATGTGAACCTGAAACCATGTGCCTACAGTCTGTCGGAGCACTATGGCTTTTGCCAGGTGTGACGGCGTGCCTTTTGCATAATGATCCGGCGAGTTACCGTTGTTGGCTTGGTTAAGGCCTTTCGGGCCGAAGCCGTAGGGAAACCAAGTCTGAAATGGGCGATTTGTCAGCGGCGGTAGACGCGAAACTGCGTGATCTACCCATGAGCAGGTTGAAGCGCGGGTTATACCGCGTGGAGGACCGAACCCACTTGGGTTGAAAACCGAGGGGATGACTTGTGGGGAGGAGTGAAAGTCTAATCAAACGCAGAGATAGCTCGTTCTCTCCGAAATAGCTTTAGGGCTAGCCTTGAGCCACTACGCCTCGGGGGTAGAGATACTGAATTGGATGATGGCCATTACCCTGGTACGTCTCCGAACCAAACTCCGAATACCGAGGCGACTATCTCAGGAGTCAGTCCGCGAGGGATAAGCTTCGCGGTCAAAAGGGAAACAACCCAGATCATCGGCTAAGGTCCCGAAGCCATGCTCAGTCACTAAGGAGGTTAGATTGCTGAGACAGCCAGGATGTTGGCTTAGAAGCAGCCACCATTTAAAAAGTGCGTAACAGCTTACTGGTCGAGCAGTCTTGCGCCGATAATGATCGGGAGTAAGCATGGCACCGAAGCCGTGGGCACGACAAGTCTTCGGACGAGTTGTGCGGTAGGAGAGCGCTGTACGTCAGATACAAGCCGTACCGTAAGGAGCGGTGTTGGGGCGTACAGGTGATTATGCCGGAATGAGTAGACGATAAAGCAGGTGAGAATCCTGCTCGCCGAAAGCCTAAGGTTTCCTGGGGAAGGTAATTCCGCCCAGGGTTAGCCGGTTCCTTAGTCGAGGCCGAAAGGCGTAGACGATGGTTAGCAGGTTAATATTCCTGCGCCGCTTGTGTGGAGCGATGGAGGGACGGCATCCGGATGGCGATCAGACGATTAGAAATGTCTGTAGGGCAAGCTGAGACAGCGGGATTGGAAAATCCGCCCGCATACGTCAAGGTTTGAACTCGAGCGGTTCGTCCGCGAAGTCGTTGGAAGGATGTCCAAGAAAATCTTCTAAGCGTTGAAGCACAGCGACCGTACTAAAACTGACACAGGTAGGCGAGACGAGAAGTCTAAGGCGCTCGAGGAAACGATGGTTAAGGAACTCTGCAAATTGACCCCGTAAGTTCGCGATAAGGGGTGCCCTTGGGGGTGCAAGCTCTTGAGGGCCACAGTAAATCGGCACTAGCGACTGTTTATCAAAAACACAGGTCTCTGCTAACTCGCAAGAGGATGTATAGAGACTGACGCCTGCCCGGTGCCGGTAGGTTAAGGAAGAGGGTTAGCGAAAGCGAAGCTCGCGACCGAAGCCCCGGTAAACGGCGGCCGTAACTATGACGGTCCTAAGGTAGCGAAGTTCCTTGTCGGGTAAGTTCCGACCTGCATGAATGGCGTAACGACTGGTGCACTGTCTCAACCATCGACTCGGTGAAATTGTAGTTCGGGTGAAGATGCCCGGTACCCGCGGTTAGACGGAAAGACCCCGTGAACCTTTACTGTAGGCTGATATTGGTCTGAGGTATGTCTTGTGTAGGATAGGTGGGAGGCTGTGAAGCGGGAGCGCCAGCTCTCGCAGAGCCAACGTTGAAATACCACCCTGGGTATGCTTTAGCTCTAACCTTGTTCCGTGAATCCGGACAAGGGACAGTTTCAGTTGGGCAGTTTGACTGGGGCGGTCTCCTCCAAAAAAGTAACGGAGGAGTGCAAAGGTGCACTCAGCCTGGTTGGCAATCAGGCACAGAGCGTAAAGGTAGAAGTGCGCTTGACTGCGAGACTTATCAGTCGAGCAGATGCGAAAGCAGGCCTTAGTGATCCTGTGGTTCCGAATGGAAGGGCCATAGCTCATCAGATAAAAGGTACTCCGGGGATAACAGGCTTATCGCGTCCGAGCGTCCACAGCGGCGACGCGGTTTGGCACCTCGATGTCGGCTCATCACATCCTGGGGGTGAAGAAGCTCCCAAGGGTTTGGCTGTTCGCCAATGAAAGTGGTACGTGAGCTGGGTTCAGACCGTCGTGAGACAGGTCGGTCCCTATCTGCCGTGGGCGTACGAAACTTGAGGGGATTCTTCTTTAGTACGAGAGGATTTAGAAGGACGTAGCTCTGGTGTCCCAGTTGTCACGCTAGTGGCATGGCTGGATAGCTAACTACGGAACGGATAAACGCTGAAAGCATCTAAGCGTGAAGCCTGCCCCAAGATCAGGTTTCGTAAGTGCGATAGCACGAAAGTCCCCTGGAAGACTACCAGGTTGATAGGCCGGATGTGTAAGCGCGGTAACGCGTTCAGCTAACCGGTACTAATGGACGAAAGCTTGACCACTTATATTCAGCGCTCTTGGAAGTGCCATCTACCGCTCAACCTTTTTGATGGCGCCAGCAGGTTTACCGCTGCTGGCGTCCCTTCCCGGTGAACATATCGCAGTGGAAACACCTGTTCCCATCCCGAACACAGTAGTTAAGCACTGCGAGCCGATGATAGTGCCAAAAGCGTGAAAGTAGGTATCGCCGGGATTATTTGAAACTTAAACCCCCGCACTTTTGTGTGGGGGTTTTTTGTTTCTTGCTTGAGGCCCGTGCTGCGCGGAGTTGAAGATCGGTTTTTGCTTGCAGCAGAAGACGCTCCAAAGTAGAAGGGAACATAGAGGATCATCTGTGCTTCGGAGAACGGTCTCATGCGCAAAGTTAAACAGTTCCAGAGGTATCTGGCGATAATAACCCTCGTGCTGCCCCTCTTAGGTCCCACCTGTTCGGGGTGGTTGGCCGGTCGTGGTCTAGTTGCAGGGGAAGGGGCAAAGCCTGCGAGGCAACCCGAGAAGAATGGGGAGAAACCGCCAAAGGCGGCTCCGGAAACTAAGTCCGGCGAAACCGATAAGGCGGCGGCTTTGGCGGCGGAGGAGGCGGGCAGTGCCGGAGCCGAAAAAAAAAGGGCCGTCCCGCTGGCAGGCAGCCAGTCGGAAACCGCCAAGCCTGAAGGGGCAACTTCGTCGCCTGGCCAAATTGGCGTCCAAGCGGCTTTGCCCAGGTCCTGGCAACAGGCCCTCACTTGGCGATCCATTGGTCCGGCGAACACGGGCGGTCGAATTGTGGACTTGGCCGTCGCCGACTCGGATCCCAACAAGTTCTGGGCTGCGACTGCTTCGGGGGGCTTGCTCAAGACGACCAACAACGGAACCACTCTCGCGCATCAGTTTGACAAAGAAAACACGGTTTCGATCGGCGCGGTGGCGGTGGCCCCGTCGGATGCGAACATCGTTTGGGTGGGCACGGGCGAGAACAACCCGCGCAACTCCGTCTCCTACGGCGATGGAGCGTACAAATCGACGGACGGCGGCCAGACCTGGACGCAGATGGGGCTGAAGGAGTCCTTTCAAATCGGCCGGATTCTGATCGACCCCAAGGATCCGAACATCGTCTACGTCGCTGCGCTCGGCCGGTTGTACGGCCGCCACGAATGCCGCGGGGTCTTTCGGACCGCGGACGGCGGAAAGTCCTGGGAAAAACTGTTGTATGTCGACGATGTCACCGGCGCGATCGACATGCGCATGCATCCTGCCGACCCGAAGACCCTGATTGTCGGGATGTGGACCTTGCAACGCGACGGGTTCGATAGCTGGCCGGGCAACGAGGTGCCCAAGGCGGATGGGTACGACGGCTACGATCCGATCACGAAATGGGGCCCTGGAAGCGGATTGTACAAGACGAGCGATGGCGGTCGGACGTGGCGCAAGTTGACGCGGGGCCTGCCCGGCGGCCAGCTGGGACGCACGGGGATCGACTGGTGCCGCAAAGATCCGCGGATCGTGTACGCGATCGTGGACTGCGAGAACATCGGCAAGGGCCCCAAGCCGGCCGTGGCCTACTTGGGCATCGTGGGACAGGACGTCGACGGCAAAGCCCGCGTGGGCCAAGTCCTGCCAAACAGTCCCGCGGCCAAGGCTGGAGTCCAGGTCGGGGATGTGATTGAGACGGTGGATGGGAAACCGCTGGCGGAATTCGACCGCCTGCTCGATCGGTTGCGCGAACGCAAACCGGGCGACAAACTCAAGCTCGCGGTCGCGCGCGGCAGCGACCGGCAGGAATTCGAGGTGACGCTGACCGGTCGGCCCGGCGCTCCTGCGGCATCGCCGCTGTGGCTGGGCGTCAGCGGCGAGACACGTGACGAGCGCGTGGTGCTCACGCAGATCGTGGCCGACGCGCCGGCAGCCAAGGCCGGCCTGCAGGTCAAGGACGTGGTCTTGGCGGTCGATGACAAGCCGGTTTCGGATTTCAACAAAATGATCGAGGTGATTCGCGGCCATCAGGCGGGCGACAAGGTCACGCTGAAAATCGCTCGCGGCGAAGAGGCGAAGGCGGTCGTCGTCACGCTGGAGAATCGTCCGGGGCAATCCGGCCGTCCCGCCAGCGAACTGCCCGCCGATGTCCATCTGGGCATTCGCGGCGTGGACACAGAGGGCGGGGCGAAACTGACGGGCGTCAGCGAAGGCGGACCGGCTGAGAAGGCGGGGCTGCAGGAGGGCGACATCGTCCAGGCCGTGGCCGGCAAGCCCATCGCCAACTACGCCGCCCTGGCGGAACAAATCCGCACGCGCAAGGCGGGCGACCCGATGCAGCTGATGGTGCGGCGCGGCGCGGCGACCTTGGAGATCGTGGCAACGTTGGAAACTCGGCCCGGCGCCAATCGGCCTTACGGCTTCTCTCTGGGCGGCCAGGCCCTCAACGCCCAGGACCAGCAGGGATCGAAAGGTTTTGAATACGGCGGCGTGTACCGCTCCGACGATGCCGGCGAGACGTGGACGCGAGTCAACAGCCTGAACTCGCGGCCGATGTACTTCAGCCAAATCCGCGTCGACCCCAGCGACGCACAGCGGGTGTACGTGCTGGGCGTGGCGCAGTACCGGTCGGCCAACGGCGGTTTGACCTTCGAGGCCGATTTCGGCAAAGGCGTTCACGCGGACGGGCACGCTCTGTGGATCGATCCGCGCGACGGTCGGCACATGCTGATCGGCACGGACGGCGGACTGTACGTGACCTACGACCGTGGCGCGAACTGGGACCATCTGAACCACGCTGCGATCGGGCAATTCTATCACGTGGCGATCGCCCGCAAACAGCCGTACCAGGTGACTGGCGGACTGCAGGACAACGGCACGTGGCTCGGTCCCAGTCTGAGCAAGAGCGGCAGCGGGCCGATCAACGAGGATTGGCTCGCCGTGGGCGGCAGCGACGGTTTCCTGTGCCGCGTCGATCCGGACGATCCCGACCTCGTGTACTTCACAGCCCAGAACGGGGTCATGAGCCGCCGCAATCTGCGCACGGGCCAAAGTGCGCCGATTCGGCCTCAGCGTCCCAAGGGTGCCCCGTCGTACCGTTTCAACTGGAACACGCCGTTCATTCTCTCGCAGCACAACTCGCAGATCTTCTGGTGCGCCGGCAATTACGTCTTCCGTTCCATCCGTCGTGGCGACAACCTGCAGGTGATGTCGCCGGAGATCACGCTCACCAAGCGGGGCAGCGCCACCGCGCTGGCCGAGTCGCCGCGAAATCCGGATGTGCTGTACGTGGGCACGGACGACGGGGCCCTGTGGGTCACGCGCGACGGCGGCCGGCAGTGGCAAGACGTCACCAAACGGATCGGGCTGCCGCAGCCCCGCTGGGTGGCGACGATCGAGCCGTCGCGATTCGAGGAAGGCCGCGTTTACGTGGCCCTCGACGGCCATCGCTCGGACGACGACGATCCGTACCTGTTCGTCTCCGAAGACTTTGGCCAGACGTGGAAATCGCTGCGCGCCAACCTGCCCTGGGGCTCGACGCGTTGCCTGCGCGAGGATCTGCGCAATCCGAACTTGCTGTACGCGGGGACCGAGTTCGCCCCCTGGTGCTCGATCGATCGCGGTCAGACTTGGAACAAGATGAACGCCAACCTGCCGACGGTCGCCATCCATGAATTCGCCCAGCATCCCGAAAGCGGCGAACTGGTCGTGGCCACGCACGGCCGCAGCCTGTGGATCTGCGACGTCACGGTCCTGCGTCAGATCAGGCCCGAACACTTCACGGACCAAGCCGTGCTGTACGCCCCCGAGCCGGTGGTCCGCTGGCACCGCGAGCCCGCCCGCGGCCGCACCAACCGCCGCTTCGTCGGCCAGAACCCGCCCGCCGGTGCGCAGATCTACTACGCCCTGCCGAAGAAAGCAGAAAAGGCTACGCTTCAGATCATGGACATCCGTGGCGAGGTTGTCCGCGAATTGAACGTTTCCGGCGATCCCGGCTTGCACCGCGTCACGTGGGACTTGACGCAGACGGCCCGGAAAGCTTCCCCTACCGCCCCCGCCAGACCCGGCGGCGCGGTCGCCGAGGGCGCCTATCGCCTGGTACTCGCCGCGGACGGTCAGACGTTCACACAAGTCATCCGCATCGAGCGCGATCCGACCGCTCCGGCGACGGCACCTGGTGGAGTCGGGGACGAGGGCGACGAGGAATACGTTGTTGAGGAAAGGAAAACGGCTGGCGGACCGTGGAACGACGATTGACGCCGTTGGGCTTCGGCTCACTTACCGCGTTCAACTCCGTAAGCCAAGCACCGCGCTACTCTCCCTGCCGCGAGACCGACACCGGCCCGTCGTATTTCTTTGGGGCCGTTCTCGATGTCGGCAGCCAGTCCCGGCGCGAGTCTCGCCCTCTGTCTGTTGTCCGTTCTCGGGCCGTGATAGAATGCGTTGAGTACCGGCGAGAATGCCTCCGTCGAGATGCTTGAGAGAGGACCGAACATGGCCGAAGTTCAATTGAAGGAGAAGATCTGCGGGGCGTTGAGGGATGCCTACTTCAAGGATCCGAACGATTTGGTCGACGTGTCGGACGGACCCGATGACAGCGTCCACATCGTCATCGTCAGTCGCAAGTTTGATGGTCGCCGAATGAAAGAGAAGAACGACCTGATTTGGTCCGTTCTTGTGCAGAAACTGGCACCGGAGGAATGGGGCAAGGTCTCGCTGTCGGTGGGGGCGAGTCCCGAAGAGATCAAGGCTACGTAAGGCTGTCCGCGGTTTTCTGGACTGCTCGGAATCGAAAGGCCGCCAAGAAGGAGTCGCTGATGAAAACTCGCCGTGCAACTTTGATTGCCATCGTCACGATCGCGGCCACGACCGTCGTCCCTGCCGCCGAAAGTGATCAGCCCGACAGCCACGTCACGCGCGGCATCTATGCAGACATCAGTGCGGCGATGCAGGGCTCGGTGTGGAGTTCCTGGGGCGACGGGTTCACCTATGTGGACGAAGGGGCCCATGGCGGCCGGTCGTGCGTGCGTTGTGTCGGCAAGGCGGATGCCCGCGGCCAGGGAGTCGGGCAGACGATCAAGCTCGATCAGAAAACGCCGAAACCCGTGAAAATCGCCGGCTGGAGTAAATCCGAAGGCGTGCCCGGACCCCAGGACTATCACTATTCGCTGTACGTCGACTTCTCGCTGGCCGATGGCACGTCGTGGCCGATGAAGCTGGCGACGTTTCCGACCGGCACGCACGATTGGCAGTACGCGGAGACGGTGGTTACGCCGCCGCAGCCGATCCGCTCGGCCCGCTTCCATGCCTTCCTGCGCGAGCGCGACGGCACCATCTGGTTCGACGACCTGTTCTTTGGCGAAGCCGAGGGGCCGAATCGGCTCAAGTGCTCCGGTTTCGAGATGGACGAGCGTGTGGACCTCGCCGCGAGGGCGCGTCTGTTCGCGGATCTGGAACAGCTCCACTGCAACGCGCTGCACAGCTATCTGAGCGGTTCGCTGGAGGTGTGGGACCAGCCGGTCTCGGAACAGACCGCGGTCGGCGATTTCCTCCGTGCGGCGAGGGACCACAGAATCGGTGTCTGGCTCACGCTGGGCATGGGCCATCTGCCGATCCGGGATACAGCGGATCCGAACTTCCCGCAATTCGATTGCGTCAACAACCGCTGGGGCCAGCGGTGGACGGAAGCCCTCGCCAAGGCCGCACGCTATCCGCTGGCCGGTCTTTCGATGGTGCCCGACGAATACAACTGGAACACGCACCACGTGAAGGAAGCGTTTGCGAAGCACCCGGACGCCAAGGTCCGCGATTTCTACCAGAAGTTGGGCTCCTACTGCGATTGCGAACGGTGCCGCGAGCGGTTCCGGGCAAAGTTCAGCGAGCCCTTTCCCGACAGACTGCCCGGCACGTTGCCTTCGGCCGATGCCTCGTACCGTCACTGGCTGCACTTCCGCTACGACAGCACGACGGATTGGATCCGCCGCTCGTGCGCGGCCGTGAAGCAGGCCAACCCGGCGATCCGCACCGACAGCCTGATCTGCGTGACGCCGATCTGCTCCGACTTCTGGTACGGTCCGGGGCTGGCGTGGGACCGACTGGGTTACGAGGCCGGGCTGGAATACGCGACGACTGATCCCTACATCCAGTTGCACAATTACCTGGGGGACAGCACCCACTGGTACGTCACCGAGACGACGGAGCACTTGGCGGCGGCTGGCCCGTCGCGGCGCTGTGGCATTGTACTAGAGGCCTCCCGACTGCGGCCGGAGCACCGCGAGATCGACCCCGTCGAGATTTACGGCAGTGCCTTGACGGCGGTCTGGCACGGCGCCGATGAATTGGCTTGGTGGCACCACAGCCACGTGATGGACACCAGCCACACAACCGACCGGGCCGAGGTGAGCCAAGCGTGCGTCCGCGGGGTCTACGGACTCCTCGAGAAGATCGATCCCTGGTTGGAAGGGCTTCGTCCGCAGCCGGGCGTGGCCGTGCTCTTTTCGCGGGCCAGTTGCGACCTGTGGCGGCTGTACCTCCAGGCGAAAGGCGCGCCGCTGCCGTTCGATGCGCGCGGCATCACGGACCCGCGTCACGCGGCGATCGTGCAGAAGGAGGTGCTCTATCTGCTGTTGCGGACCGGTGTGCCCACGACGCTGTACTACCTGGAGAGCGTCGGCAAAGCGGAGTTGGCGCCTCATGCGGTGATCCTTGTGCCGCTGCCCCTGGCGATTGGGCGGGAGCAGGTCCAACTGCTGGCCAGTCTGGCCGACGACGGGAAACAGGTCGTGATCTGCGGCGAGGCTGGTTCGCTCGATGAGGACGGTACGCCGTACGACCGGCCGGCCTTGGACGGATTGCTGAAGCATCGCCGGGTGTCGTTCGTTTCGGCCGCGGCACTCGATCGTTTGGCGTCGCAGCGCGAGAACGAGAAACGCACTCGCAAGGAACGGATCTTGCCGGCGGCGGTCGATGCCGCCGCAGCCGGCGAGTTGCTAGCCGCTATTGCCAGCGGCCCGCAGGCCGCCGCGGTCCGCCCACTGATGACGGGGCGGCTGCCCGAGGGGGACGACTTCGAGTTGTGTCTGGCGACCAATGCCCGCGGCGAAAGGCTCTTTCTGGCGATCAATTGGGACAGCGCACCGCGTTCGGTCGGCATCGCCGAAGGCCGGGGTCTGGAAACGGTCGCGGCCGAGGCCTATCATCTGAGCCCCGATGGTAACTGGCAGCCTTGGGCCCGTGCGCTCGGCCCGGAGTTGCGGCTGGGTCCGCAGGAAGCGGTCGTGGCTCGACTGAAAGGCAACAACTGAATCTCTCGCGTTAGATCGCCACCCGGCGAGTTTGAAGGGCTGCCGCAAATGTCGCTGGCCATTCGTTGTACGGACCTGAAGAAAACATATCCCGGCAAGCCGCCCGTCGAGGCGGTGCGCGGGATCGACTTGTCCGTGGACGAAGGCGCGTGCTTCGGCGTGTTGGGTCCCAACGGCGCCGGCAAGACGACCACGATCGAGATCCTGGAAGGACTGTTGGAGCCGACCGGCGGCGAGGTGGAAGTCCTCGGCATGAACTGGCGCCAGCAGGGTCCAGAGATCCGCCAACGCATTGGGATCTCGCTGCAGGAGACGCAATTCTCGGACAAGCTGACGGTCCGCGAAACGCTCTCCCTGTTCCGCAGCTTCTACCCGCGCGGCATGGAGCCGGAGGAGGCCATCGCCCGCGTCGGGCTGGACGAGAAAGCCGGCGCCTGGATCAAGCACCTGTCGGGCGGCCAGCGGCAGCGGTTGGCGATCGCCGCCGCGTTGGTCGGAGACCCGGCGCTGCTGTTTCTGGACGAGCCCACCACGGGCCTGGACCCTCATTCCCGCCGCCAGCTGTGGGAGATCATCGGCGATTGCCGCCGCCAGGGCCGCACGACGTTGTTGACGACGCACTACATGGAAGAAGCCGAACGGCTCTGCGACCGCGTGGCGATCGTGGACCACGGCCGGATTATCGCCAGCGGGCCGCCCCGGGAACTGATCTCACGTCTGGGCGGTCACCACGTCGTCGAGTTTTCGCTCTCCCGCAGTGAAGGCGCGGATCAGCCGGCCGAATTTTGGAGCGACCTGCCGTCGGTCGTGAGTTGCCGCGGCGAGGCCGGCAGAGTCCTGCTGTCGGTCGAGGAGCCTCATCGTCTGCTGCCGGCGCTGGTCGAGCGACTGGAGCGGCGGCAGTGGCAGCTGGCGAGCCTGATGACTCGACACGCCAGCCTGGACGACGTCTTCGTGATGCTAACGGGGCGGCAACTGCAGCAGGCGGAGGAGGAAGCACCGTGAACGATCGCCCCGAGGCTCGTAGTACCGGCTTCAGCCGGTCCCGGCCGCCTGAAGGCGGCACTACGAACACAGCCCGCGCCCGCCGCCATCCTTTCTTCTGCCTGATCGCGGCCCGCGTGCGTGAATTCTGCCGCGAGCCGGCAGCCATCTTCTGGGTCTATGTTTTCCCGTTGATTTTGGTCGTCGCGTTAGGGGTGGCCTTCCGCAATCAACCCGTGGGGGGGGTCACCGTCGCGGTGCAGGCCGGCACGGGCGCCGATCACGTCCGCCAAATCCTGGAACGCGACGGCCGCTTTCGCGTGTCCGTGTGGGACGCGGACGAAAGCCGCCTGCGGTTGCGCACCGGCCGTGCGGAACTGATGATCGTCCCGCCGTCCGCCGCGGAGGAAGGCTACGCCTATTGCTTCGACCCGACACAGGCCAACGGAGTGCTGGCGCGCAGTCTCGCCGACGAACTCCTGCAGCGTGCTGCCGGGCGTCGAAACGCAGTCGCGGCGCAGGATCATCCGGCGACGGAACCGGGCGGGCGGTACATCGACTTTCTGGTCCCCGGCCTGTTGGGCATGGGCCTCTTGGGCGGCGGCATGTGGGGCGTCGGCTTTGCGATTGTGGACATGCGGCTGCGCAAGCTACTCAAGCGGTATCTGGCCACGCCCATGAAACGCAGCCACTTTTTGGCCGCCGTGATGGCCAGTCGTCTGCTGTTCACGATCCCGGAAGTGTTGGCCGTGCTGCTGTTTGCGAGGATCTTTTTCGGCGTGACCAGCCAAGGAAGCTATTTGACGCTGGGACTGCTGATCCTGTTGGGGGCTTTTCAGTTCTCCGGCATCGGGCTGTTGGTCGCCAGCCGCGCGCAGACCATCGAAACGGTCTCCGGTATCATGAACGCCGTGATGCTGCCGATGTGGATTGGATCAGGCATCTTCTTCTCCACGGACCGTTTCCCGGCAGTCGTCCAGCCGGTTCTTTCCGCGCTGCCGCTGACCCCGCTGATCCACGCCCTGCGAAGCGTCATGCTCGAAGGCGCAGGCTTGCTGGCGTTGGGCCCTCAGTTGGCGTTGGTCCTCGCCTGGGGCATTATCACTTTCGCCTTGGCGCTCCGTTGGTTCCGCTGGAACTGAGCATGCCTGAGCGGTGCTCCGCGACTTAGTTGGACCAACACACTCGGCTGCAGGCTGGGCGTGGCTGAAGTTCCAGGGCTGGCACGGGTTCGTGCCCGAAGACTTGGAACCGCTGCGTCGTGAAATCTCCCAACGCCGCGGGCGGAGACGCGATTGCCTTGACGCCGACTGGCGCACTCAATCCAATGGTGTGTCTCGACGGCAGGCTTGCGCGACCGCGTCCGCTCAGAGCGGGCGCTAGGCGAGTCCGAGACACCGCCGAAAACCCAGGATCGCCTGTCTCGGCAATTCGTATAGGGTGCGATTGAGCCTCCAAAGCACCGGTCGGCCCCGAGGCAGGCCCAAGAAACAGCCCCCTTTCTGGTCGCAAAAAGAAAGCCGCAAGTCCTTACTGACAAGCGGCTTATGAAGTGGAGACGAACGGGCTCGAACCGTCAACCCCCGGCTTGCAAAGCCGGTGCTCTCCCAATTGAGCTACGTCCCCAAACCGCCGAAAACTGCGGCATGGCCTGCAGTTCCTGAACTGGATCGGCTTTAGTGCTTCCGTCAGTGATGGAGATTCACAGAGAATCGCCCCGCGACGGTCACCCAGGATCTGGCCCTACAGGACTTGGTTCGAGAAGACCAGCAAGGAATAACGCCTGACAGATACATGGTATACGCCATTGCCTCCGTTCTGACAAGAAGGCGGCTGAGGCCAAGTTTGGCTCCTTGGGACTGTGGAGCCTGCCGAGCGGACTCCCGCGAGGTGCCGCATCAGGTCGTCGTCGGCACTCCAAATCGGCCTCTCTTTGCTCGAGCTGGAGCTTGATGCACGGGGGACGATGCGCGGGCAGGCCCTGCCAAGGACAAAAGAGACTTGGCGGGGCATGTTGGCAGGCCCTCGTCTACGCAGCCCGTTCAAGCTCATCCAACATGGCAACGGCGGCCAGGGCGTTTTCCAATCCGCCAATGTCCCGGATGAACTGCTTAATGGCGGCAGCCTGATGCTCGTCTACTTCGCTGCCTTCCTCCAGCAGCAGTTCACGGATCTCGTCGGCGGCCAAGTCTTGGATTTCGATCTCGTCGTCCATGGTAATCTCCCGGTGAAGGTGGGCATTCTGTGGGTGTGAAGAACATCGGCAGCAATGTCGCTGTTTTGTAGCGTTTTTCTGCTGGCAAGACCGTTGCGGCCCTTGCTAGCAGGCTATCTGTGACGATCACCGGCGAACTTGCGGGCTGCCGTCCCGGCTCGACCTCAGTTCGATTCGTGCCAGCAGACCAGGTTGCCAATTCCGGCGACGTTTCACGCTGGCGAGCAGCGTGGTGACGACGGACGGGGGGGACGCGAGGGGCGGCGGTCTGGTTGTGAACACCGTTCCACGCTGGCGAGCAGCGTGGTGACATGCCGCGGCAAGTCTCGGAGCTTGGCTCGCTCGCAACTTTCGGCCGAATGAATCGGTAGACCGTGCGGAAAGTGCGGTTGCGCAGCGAAGGAAACGCGTCGTTCCTGCCGCTGCCTGGCGCCGGGCCCTGTTTTGATCGTCCGCGTCGTCCGTTTCCGGAAGTCCAACTGCCGCTCGGCCCGAAGAAGTGCAGTGCCCCGTGTCCCGAATGGCACGGCCTGCGTGCTTGAAGGACCGCCCCCCTTGCTGCTAAACTAGCGTTTCGTGAGAATTTCCACGCAAACGCAACGACCTGACAAGGGAGAAGGATCATGGCAGCAGGCAGCGAGAGACTGGCCATCGACGGCGGATCGAAGGCGGTAACGAACACCTTGATCGGATGGCCCAAATTCAACGACCAGGCGATCGAGTCCGTCGTGGAAACGCTGCGGTCGGGCAAGGTCAATTACTGGACCGGCCCCAAGGGCATGGAGTTCGAGCGCCAGTTTGCCAAGTGGCAGGGCAGCAAATACGCGATCAGTGTGGCCACCGGCACGGCCGCCCTGCACGTGGCGCTGGCCGCCCTGGGGATCGGGCCGGGCGACGAGGTGATCGTGCCCAGCTATACGTTCATCGCCTCCAGTTTCTCCATCGTCCAGGCCGGAGCCATCCCGCGGTTTGCCGATGTCAATCTGGACGACCACTGCATCAGCCTCGAATCGGCCGAAAAGCTGATCACGCCGCGAACCAAGGCGATCATGCCGGTCCACCTGTACGGCAACGTCTGCGACATGGACGCGATCAATGCCTTTGCCAAGAAGCACAATCTGTTCGTGATCGAGGACAACGCTGAGGCCTTTGGCGGCTCGTACAAGGGCCAGAAAACGGGCACGCTGAGCCACATTGCCGGCTGCAGCTTTTGCCAGAACAAGACGTTCACCACCGGCGGCGAGGGCGGCATGGTGACCACCGACGACGAGGAGTTGGCGTGGCAGGCCCGCAGCTTCCGCGACCACGGCTACGACGTGCGGAAACGCATGAACCTGCTGGAGATGGAGCAGCGTCTGCCCTACATCCACAACCGCGTGGGCTGGAACTACCGGATGACCGAGATGCAATCGGCGATCGGCTTGGCCGAGCTGGCCCGGATCGACGACTGGAACATGCCGGCCCGTCGCCGCAACGCGCACATTCTGATGGACGCCTTGGGCCAGCTGCCGCAAGTCAAGTACATGCCGATCGACACGCCGGAGCGGCAGAACGGCTGGTTTGTGTGTGCGTTTTCGCTGAACCTCGAAGCCATGAAGTGCGACATCCATCAATTCGTCACCGCGGCCGGCGCGGAAGGCTGTCCGTGCTGGAAGGTCTTCTGGCCGCAGTGCCACACCGAGCGGGCCTTCACGGAACGCAACGGCTTCGGCCGCACCGGGTTCCCGTTCACGTCGCAGGAGTACACGGATCCCGCCAGCGTTGACTTCAGCAAAGTGGACGTGCCCAACGCCCGTTGGCACGAAGCGCACACCTTCACCTGCTTTGCCTACCCGACGTTCACCGCCGAGGACATGCAGCAAATCGCAGCCGGGCTGGTGAAGGTCATCAAAGCCTACAGTTGACCGTTGAGCGTCTCGAAACGGCGAGCAGTTCGAACGTTTTTCGATCCGTTCGCAGCGGAATTCAGCCCGTTCGGAACGGATGTCCGTCCGTTCCCAACGGGCTTGACTTTCTTCGCAACGGAAGGAACTCCGTTCAACGCAGCTTTTAGCAGGATTACCGACTATGTCTGAACTTCGCGTCGGCCTGGCCGCCGTCGACATCACGCCGCCGCCGGGGTTGCCGTTGATGGGCAATTTCCGCGACGACTATCTGGCCCGCGGGGTGCATGACCCGCTGACGGCCAAGGCGATCGTGTTTGAGGATTCGCAGGGAGTCAAGGCGGCCGTGTTGGCGCTCGACGTGTGTATGCTCGACCGCTGCAACGTCGCCTTGATCCGCGAGGCGATCGGTCGTTCCGCCAGCGTGCCGCCGGAGAACGTGCTGGTCCACGCCACGCACACCCACAGCGCGCCGGCTCCGCACGACCGGTTCCTGTTCGGGCTGGACTACCGGCCCTACCGCGCGGCGGCGGAGGCGATGCTGGTCAGGGCCGCGTCGGCGGTCGCGATCGCGGAACAGGATTTGTCCCAGGCCCAACTGGGCATCGGCTACGCGCGCGAAGAGCGGCTGTCGTTCAACCGCCGGCTGCGCCGCCGGGACGGCACGACGCAGATGAATTGGGAGGCGTTTGTGCCCGGCTTCGATCCGGATCAGGTCGAAGCCGCGTGGGGACCGACCGATCCGCAGCTGACTTGCCTGGTCGTCGAGCGTGCGGAGGGTCCCGCGGCGGCCATCGTCAATTTCGGCTTGCACCCCGCGATCCTGGCGGGCGACAACTGGCTGTATTCGGCCGACTATCCCGGCCAACTGGCTGCCGCCCTGACGCGGATCCAAGGAGACGGCTTCCTGACCGTGTTTCTGAACGGCTGTTGCGGCAATGTGAATCACGTTGATTACCGCAACCTGCAGCAAGGTCGCGGCTACGGCATGATCGAGCGCGTCGGCTATATGCTGGCCGCCACCGCCGCCCGGGCGATCCGCACGCGGCAGCCGTTGGCCGCGGATCGCGTGGCGGTCGCCAAGGACGTGGCGGTCCTGGAGCGGATGAAGATCCCGCCGGAGGAACGCGACCGTTGCCGCCGAATCCTGGACGACTTGCAGGGCCAGACCCTGCGCGGCCAGGTGGACGGGCTGCCGGAAGCGTTCTTCGCCGGTCTGCGTCTGGAGATGCACGCCGTCCAGGACGAGCCGGACCGAGTGGAAGTGATGGCGATCCGCGTGGGCGATGCGGCCCTGGTGGGTCTGCCGGGCGAGATCTTCTGCGAGTTTGGACTGGACCTGAAACAGCGTTCGCCCGCCGGGCAGACGCTGGTCGTCGAGTTGGCCAACGATGCCATCGGCTATCTGCCGACGCGCGAGTCGTTTCCGCAAGGCGGCTACGAGGTCACTGTCGGCAGCACCTTGTACGAACCCGGCGCCGGCGAGCGGTTGGCCGACACTGCCGTGAGCCAGTTGCAGCGATTGTTTGTGGAGTCTTCGTGAGTTTGATGCGTATCACGGGATGCGGGATGCGCGTCGCGCGACCGCGAATCGCCTCATCCCACAACGGCAAATCCGCGTCCCTGTCCCGTACCTCGCAACCCGTAACCCGTATCCCGTTCAGGAGCACGATCATGACCAAGACTTGCGTCAATTTCGGCGTCATTGGGGCTGGCGGCATTGCGTTTCGCAGGACCATTCCGGGCATGCTCAAGGCGAAGAACTGCCGCCTGGTTGCCGTGATGGATCCGGTGAACATCCAGCGCGTGGCTTCCGAGTTCAAGGTGGCCAAGGCGTACGAGCGCGAAGCGGACTTGTTGGCCGACCCGGAAGTCGAGGCGGTGTACATTGCCTCGCCGGTCAACTGCCACTTGAAGCAGATCCAAGCCGCGGCCGCCGCGGGCAAGCACATCCTGTGCGAGAAGCCGCTGGCCATGAATCTGGCCCAGACCAAGGAGGCGGTCGACGCCTGCAAAAAGGCCAAGGTCTATCTGCAGGAGGGCTACATGATGAAGTTCCACGGGGCGCACGCCGCCATCAAGCAGATGATCGACGAGGGCCGGTTGGGCAAGATCGTGTACATGCGGGCGCAGCTGTCCTGCTGGTATCCCCAGATGCCGGGCGCGTGGCGGCAGGATCCGAAACTGGGCGGCGGCGGAGCGCTGATCGACATGGCTACACACCTGTACGATCTGCTGGCTTGGTACGCCGGCCCGGTGCGGCGCGTGGCGGCGATGGTCAACACGCTGGTGCAGGACTACAAATCGGACGACGCCTCGGCCACGCTGCTGGAATTCAAGTCCGGCGCCCAGGCCACGGTCGACTGCTTCTACTGCATCCCGGACGAAGCCAGCCGCACGCGGCTGGAGATTTACGGTTCCCAAGGCGCCGTGCTGACCGAAGGCACAATCGGCCAGAGCGTCGGCGGCGTGCTGGAGGCCATGCTCCTGGCGGGCGCCGCCGGCTACGACGCCCAGCAGAGCAAGGACGTGGTCCGCAAGTTCCAAAAGGTGCCGTTCCCGAAGGTCAATCCCTACACGGCCGAATGCTCGTACTTCGCCGACTGCATCCTTCAGCGCCGCCCGCCCGCGCTGAACGACGGCCGCAACGCCCTCACGATCGCGGACCTGACCGACAAGGCGTACCGGTCCTACAAACAGAAGAAGATGCTGTGACGCGGGGGGGCCGGTCGATCGCGCCGTGCCCGGCGAAGAGATCCCGGCAATGGTCGCAGCGCTGCGCCGCTTGATGGACGACCCGGCGATCGAGCTGGTGGGCCCCAGCGGCGGCCAGCCTGGGACGCGGTCGTCCGGGATCGGCATGGACATGTTTTCGCCGCTGGGGTCAGGCTTACAGAATTCAGTTTTGGCCGATCGTGGCGCCAGCCAGATGGTACGACCATGCTCGGCCAAAATTGAATTCTGTAAGCCTGACCCCAGGCACCGCGCAGATCGGCGTCGGGGAACCGTCTGCGGCAGGGCAGGTCAGGCGAGTTGATTCTTGAGAGTTTCGTACAACTCCAGGGCCTTGGCGGGCTTTTCGCCTTCGTGGACCACGGCTCGCACGGCTTGGATCATGGCCACGGGGCAGTCGGCGCCGAAGATATTGCGGCCCATATCGACGCCGGCGGCGCCTTGGTCGATCGCTTTGTAGGCCAGCTCCAGCGCGTCCGGCTCGGAGATCTTTTTCCCGCCGGCGATCACCACCGGCACGGGACAGGCGGCCGTGACCTGTTCGAAATCGGGTTCGCAGTAATACGTTTTGACGAACTGGGCCCCCAATTCGGCGCACACGCGGCAGGACATGCCCAGATAGCGTGCATCCCGGACCATGTCTTTGCCCACGGCCGTGACGGCCAGCGTCGGCAGGCCGTACTTCATCCCCGCGTCGATCGTCGTCGTCAGCACGCCCAGCGTCTCGTGCTCGAAGGGCGCTCCGATGTAGGCCATGACTGCCTGGGCGGCCGCGTTCAGACGGATCGCATCCTCGACGTCCACGCCGATCCGCTCCTTGCTCAGTTCGGTCAGGACCGTGGCTCCGGCGCTGGTCCGCAGGGCGACGGGCTTGACGCACTGGGGCGGCACCACCGTCCGCAGGATGCCGCGCGTACACATCAGCACATCCGCGTAGGGAATCAGCGGCACGATGCTCAAGTCGACGCGTTCCAGGCCCGAAGTTGGACCCATGATATAGCCGTGATCGAAAGCCAGCATGACCACGCGTCCGGTCCGAGGATGGAAGATCTGCGACAAGCGATGTTTCATGCCCCAGTCGTAAGCGGCCGAACCTTTGACGTGAAACCCCGGCGTCTCTTGCGGGATGCCAATGCCAAAGTCCTTCGCGTTCTTGTTGCCTTCCGACTCCGCCATAATCCTTGTCCTTTCTCTACGGAAACAGGTGCGAGTGACAAGTGAGGCGGATCGAGTGCCAATCGGCGGGCATTCCGGCTCTCACTTCTCATTTCTCATTCTTCATTTCTCATTCTTCATTTCCAGCTTTGCGTTTCCCTCACGTTTCCAGCGAAGCGGCACCTTCGGCCAGGCCGCGCAGCAGCAGGGCCATCGACGTAGCGCCGGGGTCCTGGTGTCCGAGGCTGCGTTCGCCCAGGTTCCGAGCCTTGCCGAATCGGGCACGCAGATCCTTGGTGCGTTCCGCGCCGGCCTGGGCGGCGGCGGCGGCTTTGGCGAGGGCCGCGGCCACCGAGTCGCCAGCCGCGGCGGCCGTTTGCAAGGCCTCGACGGCCGGCAGCAGCGAGTCCATCATGGTCTTGTCGCCGAGCTGCGCCTTGCTGATGGCGCCCATTTTGGCCACGCCGGCGGCGAACATCGACGCCAACCGCGGGGCATCGATCCGGTCGGCCTGGCCGACAGGTTCCACCATGCCCAAGAACAGCGAGCCGACCAGGGGGCCCGTCGCCCCGCCGTCGATGCCCAGGATGGACCAGGCGACGCCCTGCAGCAACGTCTGGCCGGTCCGCTCGGGACATTCCGCGAGGCCCTTTTCCAGGGCCTGCATGGCCCGCGTCATGGCCACTCCGTGATCCCCGTCGCCGGTGGCCGAATCCAGCCGGCCCAACTCATCCGCCCCGGCCTTGACCCGAGTCGCCGCCGTGCGGAGCACCTGCACGAGTCCGTCGAAATCGATTGTTCCCGACATCGTCAGACACCTCCACCGCCCCAACCACGCATCTACTTCACCGTCAGACTTGGCGTATCGCAAGGCGCGTCGAACAGTTCGATCAATTCGTCGTCCAGCTTGGCGATGCACATCTGAAAGCCGCCCATCTCCTGAACGGTCAGGAACTCGCCGACCAGCGAGCGGGCCATCACCAGGCCGCGAGCGTCGAGCAACTTCTTGACCGCGCGGAGGACCAGATACTGCTCCATCAGCGTTGTCGCCCCGGAGCCGTTGATCACCACCAGCAGTTGGTCGCCGGCCTGGACGGCGATCGTGTCCAGGAGTTTGTCGAGCATGATCCGGGCGGTCTCGTCGGCGCTGGCCAGTTTCATCACGCCGCCGCCGCCCTCGCCGTGCTGGCCCATGCCCACTTCCATTTCATCGTCGGCGATTTGGCCGATCACGCCGCCGCTGGCCGGATGGGTGGCCGGGGACAGGGCCACGGCCAGCGTGCGCAGGTTCTCGTTGAACCGCTCGACGATCGCCACGATTTCCGGCAGGCTCTTGCCCGCCTCGGCGGCCGCGCCGGCGATCTTGTACAAGGGGATGCAGCCCACCAGGCCGCGGCGGTTTTCCAGCGGGGCGTCTTTGCCCGCGGAGATATCTTCGTGCGTGAGCACCTTTTCGACCTTGACGCCCTGCTGTGTGGCCATCTCGAACGCCATGTTGCCCGACATCACGTCGCCGGCGTGGTTCAGGATCACCAGCAGCGTGCCCGCTTCGCGGCGCGTGGCTTGGAGGGCCGCCAGCACGGCGGGCGCGCCCGGCGCGGCGAAAATGTCGCCTACCACGCTCGCGTCCAGCATTCCGGGGCCGACGAATCCGCTCAGTGCCGGCTCATGCCCGGCCCCGCCCAGCGTCACCAGGGCGACCTTGTCCGGACTCTTCGGCACCGCCCGCAGCACCGTCTTGCCCTGCAGGACGATCTTGCGGCTGTAAGCCAGGGCAAAGCCTTCCAGGAGTTCGGCGGTCAAGTTCTCCGGGGCATTGATGAACTTCTTCATCGGCATCGACTCTCTCCTTGGTGTCAGGGACGCGATCGGCGATTGTCCGCGGCCCTAGGGGGACGAACGGCGTTGCTGCCATTCGTAGATCGACGGCACGGCGGGCTGCGGCCTGGGAGCGTTATTGTACGGGAACGCCCGGTTGCCGTCGAGGACGGCTGGCTGGGCCGGAGCCGAATGCGCTGTTCGCAACCGGCTTGTCTGCCAAGGGGTTAGGAAGCGTCCCGAGAATGACTTACCCGCAAAGGCATCGTTGTTCACCGCGTTTCCTGGGCGGGCGGTGATTTTTTTCGGATT